>Ga0268261_10001805_pt1 | contig 15020 bp, 12 predicted proteins | sample TergutNc150P1_FD_190353 | JGI IMG/M metagenome (GOLD analysis project Ga0268261, IMG submission 190353) | Nasutitermes corniger P1 segment gut microbial community from laboratory colony in Florida, USA - Nc150 P1 (SPAdes) (version 2) | ecosystem: Host-associated > Arthropoda: Insects >... | reverse complement strand
CTTCTGCGTTTTCCTTTCTAGCATGAACGCTTTTTCCAGTATGTTAATATCATCAGCATAAACCAGAAGCTGATGTGTACCATTTAATTTCAAGCCATCCTGTTTTACCTGAACCTTCCTAATGCCGTACTCTAAAGCAAAGTTGAAAAGCAGTAGCAATAGAGCATCTCCTCGTTCCAAACCATTCCTAACAGAAAACCTGTCAGACAAATTCTTGCCTACCCGGACTCTGCTATACTTTTCAGTCACACACACTTTTATTAGCCTTACCAGTTTCATGGAAATACCAAATTCAATGAGAATATTATACAAAACCTCCCTCCTAAATGAATCATAAGCTTTCTTGAAGTCTATAAAGAGCTGATGCACTGTTTTGTTGTATTCCCATTTTATCTCAAGCATTTCACGAATGCAGAATATGTGAAAAGTACTTGACTTTTGCGTCGAAATCCACATTGATGATCTCCAAGAATTTCCTCTAATATAGAATTAACCTATGCCGTAGGATGTTGGTTAAAATTTTGTACATAGTTAACAATAGTGATATGCGTCTATAATTACTACAATCTGTTTTATCGCACTTCATAAAATAGTTACAATGATCGATTCCTTCCATCCCTCAGGCAATTTATCCTTATTCCAAATAGAAATAATAAGTTAATGGATCTCCGAGCGAATTGTCCTCCTCCTGCCTTAATCAATTCTGCTGGAATTTGATCAATACTTGCTGATTTGTGACTTTTAACTTTTCGATAATCAACTCAAACTTAAATGTGTTTGGCTCAGGCGCTAGTGGTTCTGCTGTTAATATTTCTGTGTGTCTAACATTATTAACCCCATGTACATTTAATAACCGGGAGAAAAGGTTCCTCCACCTTGCCACAACACTGGAGAGTCTGTTACCAAATCACCCTTCTCATTCTTTACTATATAATTTCTAGGCTGGCAACCCTTCTTAATGTCATTGATGCCCCTAAGACACTAATATTTTTATTTTACTCTTAGTTTAAAGATCCTCTATTTTAGTTTTCAAATATGCCTTTTTTCCTGCTCCTGCAATGTCTGCTAGCTTCACGTCTTACGTTGTTCACATTATCAACATTGCTTTGTCTTGGATCCTGTAGCCAATGCATTTTAGCCTGCTTTCTTTCATATAAGAAACCTAAATATTCTTTATCAAATCAAGTACTTTGCTTCTTCAGTTCGTGCAGACCTAGACTCCCTTTAGCTGAGGTTTTTGTATTCTCTTTAAAGTTCTCCCAAACCCTATTTATGTCCTCGTCGTCACTTAAGAACCCTAAAGCTGCAAACCTGTTTGTAATGTCAATCTGCTACAGTTTCCTATCCTCCAGCATATTTAGCTTTCTGAGATTAAATCTTTCCCCATCAAATGTGGCAAAGTTTACTATTCTAAGCCCATTATCATTACTATCCTGATGTATACTCTCATTCCCAATTGTCGGTTTGAAAATAGTCTCCCTCCCCACTTTTGCATTAATATCTCCTAATATAATTTGCATATGGTACTTAGAAAAATTATCAAAAACCTGCTCTAATTTCTCACGAAAACCGTCTTTGAATAATTATTTTCTCCTCACTTGGTGCATGCATATTCAGAACAATATTACACAAGCGACTTCTCAGAACTATATATAAAACCCTATCGCTAAAAAAACTCTACTCTATTAACTGCTTATAATATTTTGTTGTGCACAAAAACCATGTTCCTAATTAATGATTTTCGTTTTCTCTTCCATAGGAAAAATTATAATCCCCTTTTCTTACCGTGCCCCCTTGACCCACCTAACCTCCTGCATACCTACTAAATCTAATTTAAATCTTCCTAATTCCCTGGCTGCAGCTGTAAAGGAACCTGCCCTATACAGGCTCCTAACATTGCAAAGTACCAAATCTCATGTCCCTTTTCCGTTGCTTATGTCGTACCGGAGTATCAGTCAAGGTCCAAGGCTTTTCTTGCAAGTCATACGTAACACGATACTTTATTACGGTGAGGAGTTGTTAGCACCTTGCCCAACCCTCAAGCTGAGGGACCACTTCTTGTCGGCTGTCCGCGACTGTTTATTCAATATACTCGCAGCTACCCTCCATATTGGAGGCCGTTCATCCATCATCAACCTGAAGACGCGCCATGCCATAGTGACAGGGAACCAGTTATCACGGGAATTATAGGAATAATGATGATTAATGAATGTAATGCATGTGGAATATTGCAGATGTGGTCCACTTTAAGGTACAATCTTGGAACCTATCGAAAGGGGCTAAAGACCACGAAATATCTGTGAGAATAGCCAGGGACTGTGTTAATATTTGAACAGAAGAGCGCATAGATTTAAAACAGGACTGCTGAACATTAGACTGCGAGGCTGGATAATGTTATTAATAAAGAGATATTTCATAAACCGTAAAGAAAAATGACATGATGGACTTTTTTAGAACCTACTGTAGACTCCTTCTGCCCGGGATAGCTCAGTCGGTATAGCTACTCGCTACGGGCTGGACGGTCCGGGGATCGAATTCCGGTGGGGCCGAGATTTTCGGCACCCAACCACAGCGGCACCGGGGCCAACCCAGCCTAATATACAATGAGTACCGGGCCTTCCCGGGGTAGAGCGGCCAGGGAGTGACCATGACTACCCACACCCTACTATCGCCGAGGTTAACGAAAGAGTAGAGTTATACATATGCACACCCTTTGGGCCTTCGTGACTTGTAGGGTGATCTTTATCTTACCTTTAGCATAGACTCTTTTAGAAAGGCTAGATATTCCAGAAGTATGTGAGAATGTACGATTGTGTAAGTGGAATTCACTTCAGGACGCGCTATCACTGATCACTTGTGTAACTCGCTACAGAAAGCACTGTTTCAGACTTGTTTCTTTTCGGTATGTCTTCACTGTGAAAGCAATAACAGAAAAACTTACCGCACTCAATGTGTCTTCAAACTTGTGCTCTTTTTGATAGTGACCGGTGCTTGTATCCCTGAGAAATGCTTGTTCTAATTAGCCAGAAACTACGTATATATGATAAGTTGTTATATAACTGGCAAGAAAAAGATATTTCTCTCCTCTCCAGATCATTCGACCATCTGTGGAACCCATAAAACCTCGCAGTCCAGTAACAAATTGGGTTCTTTCCCAGGGGTAAAGCAGTTGGAAGGCGAAGCTACACATACACCTCCACCTGATGCCGAGTTCAGGAAGAAGTACAGTGACACGTCTACTCCATGTATGCGTTCACATAACACACAGGAAAAAATTTACCGTCACACCTCCACCTACAGAAATCCTAACGACTTACCTACTCAACACAATTCGAGCATCCTTCACTGAACTAGGTGCCCTTGTTCACCATCTACTGCAAATTTGATTTTTGTATGTTACATTATCTCTCAGTCATCTTCCCCTTTCAAAGGTCCTTGTAATTTCTCCGTTCAAGACGTCCTGTCATATTAATCTTACGAGTGGCGATTTCAATATTATGCCTTTCAAGCTTTCAGTAACATATTCAAATAAAACAAGACGTCTTTTTATACGTCTGTCTCAATCCAAAATTACGATTTGACTTTCGTCGGTACGTGACATAAAATTTTCAATATAGCAACTAAATAAACTGTTAATCAAGGCTAACACAGCTTAATGAAAGTATCTTATAGTGCCACTGCATCTGTTGAACAGGTACGGATTACTTCAGTATCGCCAACGATGGCGTCTCTCTCCAAATTCGAGAAAGTCTGGACAGAGAGAATGCATTTCATTACAGAGGACGGTTTGAAACTCGGGCAAGATTTTTGTTCGACGTGACCTGTACTGTTGACAGAGGGTACTCAGTCAGAAAGGTGGAGAACATCTTCGATTTAACAGTTTTCGACGAGGACGACAACGCCCCTACTTCTCAGATAGACGAATATTTCTGGAATTGGTCCGAGTTAAAGGAGGTAAGTTTTGTTTTCCTTGTTGATTTTCTGATATTGTGCTTCGGCATAAACCAACAAACTAATTATGTAGCAATGAGTAACGAGGGTGGAATGTTGAAGGGACTAGCTACAGTCTCCTATTTTTACACAGATCGTCCAATATTAAGCTTTAATTACGAAGAAAAAAGATGGCTTTATGCGCAAATTGTATCCGTCCGTCCGCCATTCTTGTGATATACTGTCAGTAACTTAAAGATTTAAGCTGACTGTCACACAATTAAGTATACAAATACTTCACACATTACAGTCCAGCAAGAGTGCCTTTCGTGTAAAGCGGCACACTGAAAATCATACTTCGCTTAGAAAAGTAAGAGTTCTACCGCTAATTTCCACGTTTTCCAAACTTTTAGGATAAAATCTGAAACAAAATGTCACCCTAATGCCGTTAAATATTTATAAGTTTCATGAAAATAAGTACAGTGAAAAGCATGCTTTTCTTAAAAGCACCACTGTTGTTTCAGGTTACTTTCTACATTTTAGTCCGATGTTGACAGAATTTGGTAGAAGAAATGACTATAAATATTTTCTCTCTGATAAGGATTTTCATGAAAATTGGAGCTGTGGAAGCCATATTTTATTTAGAATTATAAAAGTATTTGTAAACCAAATTGCCATAATTTATCAATTTGGGCGAAATTTGGTGTAAGAGTTCTGAACATAATGCTGTTCAGTGCGAGGTTTGTGATAATCGGCGCTGGGAAGGCCGTGCTTTTCTTTTGGGTGTTAATGAAATTACATTTTCATGTTTACTTGAACCCCGTGTATTTCGGAAGTAAAGAACGGCCTTATAAAATGTGTCCTACCTCACGCACTACAACATAGTGCATTCTATCATTTCGTGTGACAGCCCCTGTGTCAAAAATGACGGTTCAAACTTCAAAACGTACAGCAAAAAGAGCTACGTTTGATAAAGATTAAAGGAGGAATAAATAAATGAATGAATGCGTTACTGTTGTAGTTTATTTCATTAAATATTTCAGTATTTCTCAAGAGAAAGCACGTCTTTAAGTGGGTAACTATTCTTGGATATGACGACTTGCGGATGTATAGATAAGCAACATATTTTCAAAGAAATCTGTTAAATATATTTTGAGGAGTAGACAAGTCAAGGCAGATAGGGTAGATTCTCGTAATAGTCAGTACTCATCAAATTCAATATCGACTACCTCAAAAGAAAGTAATATTGAAAGTTATCATAATTTATTATTTTCTTAGCCATCAAAATCGTCTGCTGCACTCCTATGCCACAAGTGAATATAGTCCAAAAGTTATTACATTAGTTTAGTGTGAACCGAAAAACTTGAAACCAGACAGTTCGATATCGATACCTCGTTTTGTGTAAGGCATTTTTTTTATAAATTTTCCAGCGTGTGATTTAAGAACGTGCTCACACTACATTAAATGCATAATACCCCTTCCAAGAAAAGTTTCTTATAGCTTGTTGATTTGCATTGCGGCTAACACACAACGAATTCGGTCACACAATAATGACTGTTCTTCCAAACCTTGTAACATAAATGTTGTATGTCCGAAAATCGGTCCGCTCCTTTCCGCAGTTCAGAAGGCCAAGTAAATTAATAACTCATAATTTACGACCAACAATTTCGCGCTGCTTTCACTCTGCCTCTCAGCGAAAAAGACTGGCGCTCGTCCGACATGTCGGACAAGACTAACGCCAATGACGTAACTACAAAGACTAAGTAGTGACGTTCATAACTGACGTTTGTGAACTTTTGTGCATGAAGCCACTGTGGCGGACAGATTTAACTATTACCAACCTAGTACAACTGTTGCACTGACAATGGCATATGTTGCAAACTCTAAGCTGCCGTGACAAAATCAGTTCTGAGAGCGTACTTTTACTGATCAGTTCTATTCATTCATCTAAGCAATTTCACAATTAAGGATGCCAGTGGGTCAATGAACTGAGCAGTAATGCGCACGCATTCTAAATTGATTTCTAAACAATTGCTTGCGTGATTTCAGGCTTCTGCCGCATAGTGTATGAACAATGCACACTTCTGGGTTATTAAGCAGCGAGTAGTGGTAATTTATTACCGACGTTTCGGAACAACCTTTTCACCTCGACTTTAAGTTTCGAAAGGTTGTCCTCAAACGTCGGTAACAAATTGCCACTACTCGTTGCGTAATAACCCAGAATAGCACAGTTCTCTTCTCAAGACAGTTACTTCTATGAAACGCGTTACTACAATTGCATAAAACTGGTTCAGACGTATTTATACGTTACACGACACAAATTTCTTTAAACCAGGTATTTTTAGGTACGTGCGCCTTCCTTAAGGAGTTTACGTATTTATACTTACTTCGGTTTCTTTTTCAATAAATGACGCATACAAATATATCAAGGGAGGTAACTTCGTTGATACCACAATTGATATTAGGCCAACTCAAAATTTCACGGCAATCAAATTTTATTTGGAATTCTTTTGTGTACATTCTTTATTATCTTACTGTCACTGATTAGGTAAGGTCGGTGCATAATGCGCTTATCAGTTGGTGTAGGATACAAGACTTGCCAGTTTTAATGTTACTTGGAGCCGGCTAGAAAAACAATGTGAAGAACGCCATATCAAACATTATTTACAGAGACAGATCTCTCTCGTACCTAGGTAAGTACAATTTAAAACCATTCGTCTGTCTTCTATAAAACCTCTTCTCTCTGTGACGAAGAAGCCCGATAGACACACAGGCTTAATAAAGAGGTGAGTCTGTATCTGTTTACGAAATGGGGGAATCATTTGACAAGCGTTCTAAATTTGAACTACCGACCCTTCCTTACAAAGCTTTGTTTCAAGTTTATCCTTCCCCTCTTCTTTCGTCAGTCACTCCTTTCATTCCTACTACTTTTCCCCTATAGTCAATATTTCTTCTTGTTTCCTACACTAATTTTTCGTACTCATTCTTTTCTCCTCCATCCCTAAATTTGTATCCAGTCGTCTCCAATTAGGTATCTTTTAAATTGTCGTTATACCTAAAAGGAGGCTAAAACCATTATCTTGTTTAGCGGACGTGGCACAAATTCATTAGCACTAAGGAGATAATAGCGGTCTGTAGGCTACGTAAAGTGCATGCCACAGGAAAGCTGAAGAAAATTACAGGACGTTCTGTTGAAGAGGCGCCACGAAAACAGAAGCAGGTGAGAATAGACGGAGGAAAAACATAGGAGTTACAAAAGTGTGTTATCATCTTTCCTCACATCTGACAACTTTGTTATTGGTGAGTTGTACAGATCATGAAACTCCTCATTATGTAATTTTCTTAACTCTGGTGTTACCTGTTTTCTCTTAGGCACCAAATATTTTCCTCAACAACCTATTCTTAACCACCCTCAGCCTACGTTCCTCCCTCAATGTGAGGGACCAAGTTTCACACACATGCACAACAACAGGCAAAACTGTATTTCTGTATATCTTAGTTTTCATATTTTTGATAGCAAACTGGAACACAAAACATTCTGCACTGAATGATAGCAAACATTCCCTGACTTCAGTCTGCTCTTAATTTATTCATGAATAGAATTTTTGTTCGTTAAGTTTGTTCCCAAATATCTGAACTGTTCCACCATTTCAAAAGAAATATTAGCAACCTTTATATTGTAAAACCTTCCTGAATTCTGATCTCGAGACACGACCATGTATTTAGTTTTATCAGAATTTACGTCTAGTCCAGTCTCCTTTCTAGCAACAAATAAAACTTCTGCGTTCTGCCCCCCCCCCTCCCCACATTCTACTTCCTGAAAACTCATCTTAATATTATTCCCCCATCCACTCCTGGTCTCCCAAATGGTCTCTTTCCGTCGAGATTCCCCACCAAAACCCTGTAAACGCCTCTTTTAAACCCATACGTGCTGCATGTTCCGCTCATTTCATTCTGCTCATTTTTATCATTCGAACAATAATGGGTGATTAGTAGAGATCATTCAGCTTCTCATTATGCAGGTTCTTCCACTCCCCTGTTACCTCCTCCCTCCTAGGCACAAATATTCTCTTCAGGGCCCTATTCTCACACACCTTCATCCTGCGTCCCTCCCTTAATGTGAAGGACCAAGATTCACACCCATACAAAAAACAGGCAAAATTATAGTTCTGTATATATTAATCTTCACATTTTTGGATAACAAACTAAAAGGCAGGAGATTCTGCACCGAATAATAGCAAGCATTCCCTGATTTCAAAATGCTCTTCATTTCTTCCTGAATAGAATTTTGATTTATTATGTTTGTTCCCAAATATTTGAACTCTTCCACCCTTCAAAGGAACTATTCTATCAATATTCATACTGTGATTTCGTCCTGGACCCACCTAATGGCATACTATTAAGCAAAGTTGAAAAGCAATGGCTTTAGAAAATCTCCATGTTTCAAGCCACTCCTAATAGGAAAAATATCAGACAAATTCTTGCCTAACTGGACTCTGTTATACGTTTCAGTCACAAACGTTTATTAGCCTTGCCAATTTTATAGGGATACCAAACCCAATGAGAATATTATACAAAACCTCCCTCCGAAGTAAATCAAAAGCTTTCTTGAAGTCTATAAGAAGCTGATGCGCTGCTTCGTTTCATTCCTATTTTTTCTTAGTTATTTGAAGAAAGCAAAATATATGGTAAATAGTTGACTTGTTGCATCAAATTCCACACTGAAGATCACCAATAATTTTCTCTGCATATGGAGTTAACTTTGACAACAAAATGTCAGATAAAATTTTGTACGTAGTTGGCAAGAGTCACATGCCCCTATAATTACTACAATATCCTTTATCGCCTTTCTTATAGATAGGTAAAATGATTGATTTCTTCCACTCCTCAGGCAATTTCTCCTTATTCCAAATAGAAATATTAAGTTTATGGCTCTCATTGCGAATTGTTCTAACCCTTGCCTTCATTGATTATGCTGGAAAATTTATCAATACTCGGTGATTTGTGTTTTTAGCTTTTCAATAATCAATACAACCTGAAAGGTAGTCGGCTCAGGCACTAGTGGTTCTGCTGTATGTAGTTCTGTGTGTCTAACATTATTAACCCTATGTACATTCAACAGCTGGGAGGAATATTTCCTCCACCTAATTACATACTGTAGAGGTCTGCATCCAAATTACCCTTCTCATCCTCTGCTACATTTGTTCTAGGCTGGTAACCTTTCTTAAAGTTCCTGATGCCCCTACATAAGTCCCTAATATTTTTAACCTTACTGTTATTTTCAATTTCCTCAACTTTAGCTTTCAGTTGTGACTTATTTCGCTCCTGAAATTTCTGCTATCTTCAGATCTTACGTTGTTCAGGTTATCAACATTGCTTTGTCTTTGATCCTGTACCCACTGCATTTTAGCCCTCTTCCTTTGACCTAAGAACTGTAAACATTCTTCATCAAACAAAGATTTATGATGCTTCAATTCGTGCAGATCTATACTCTCTTTAGTTGGGGTTTTGGTATTCTCTTCAATGTTCTCCCAAGCCCTATTTATGTCCTCGTCGTCACTTAACCCTTGTCCCCCTAACGTGGAAAAGATGGCGAGCTCCTAATAATGCCAGCAAATGGCAGATAGGATTTACCTTTGCGTTTAAAGGGTTAAGTTTCCTAAAGCTGAAAACCTGTTTGTAATCTCAATCTGATTCTGTTTCCTAATCTCCAACTCTTTTAGCCTCCTGAGATTAAATCTGTCTTCATCAAACTTCTATGCTGCTTGTTTAGTTACTACCAATTTTCCCCTTCCTATTTAAACCACCAGATATTGACCTGTATCAGAGTAAGCTCTCCTGAAAATCCGTATATCTAGTACACTCGACTGCCATCTCATCTCTATTAGTATGTGATCAATCTGGCTGTGAATCTTCCTAACAGAAAAGGTCCAGTTGTAGTTATGAATGTCTCGATGCGGGAACATCGTGCTTTTAAGCATTAGATATTTTGATGTGGCAAAGTTTACTATTCTAACACCATTATCATTACTATCCTGATGTAGACTCTAATTCCCGATTGTCGGCTTGAAAATATTCTCTCTCTCCCCACTTTGCATTAATATCTCTTAATATAATTTTTGTATGGTAATTAGGAATATGATCAATCACCTGCTCTAATTCCTCATAAAAACTGTCTTTTGAATTAACACTTTTCCTTCGCTTAGTGCATGCACATTCAGAACAATTATATTACACCAGCGACTTCTCAGAACTATATATCACAGCCAATCGCTAACAAAATCTAGTCTCTTAGTTGCTGATATTATTCTGTGGTGTACAGAAAATCCTGTTCCTAATTAATGACTTTCTTTTCCTTTTCCATAGAAGAAATTATAATGCCCTACTCTGACTGTGCCACTTTTGTCCCACCTAACCTCCTACACACCCACTAAATCTAATTTATACCTTCATAATGTAGGTGTCATTCAAAAACATTTTCATAAGTCTTACAAATTTAATGGGGATAACATACTGAATAAAAATATTCTACAAAATCTCCCTCCTAACTGAATCATAGACTTTTTTAAAACGCAAACGTAGCTAATGTACTGCTGCACAGCATTCCCATCTTTTTCTCCAGTATTTGACGAATGCAGAGTATATGATCAGTATTTGACCTGTTGTGTCGAAATCCACATTGATGATCCCCAATAATTTCCTATCAATATGCAGTTAGCCTTGACAGCAGGATGTCGGTTAATATTTTGTACGTAGCTGGAAAAAGTGATATGGCCCTGTAGTTACTATAGGTTTTTATTGCCCTTCTTGTACGAGTAGACAGGTACAATGATCGACTCCTTCCACTCCTCAGACAATTCCTCCTTATTCCGAATAGAATTAATAAGTTTATGGATCTCAATGCGAATTTTTCTACCTCCTGCTTAACCAATTCTGCTGGGATTTGAACAGCACCTGGTGATTTGTGCCTTTCCAGCATTTCAATTACCAACTCAAACTCAAAGACACTCAGCTCAGTCACTAGTGAGACTGCCGTATTTATTTCTATCTGCCTAACTTCATTAATCTCACGTACATCGAGCAATTGAGAGAAATGTTCCTCAAACTAGCCAAAATATTCGCCTGCATGTGGAAATTAGAAGGGATCCCAATCTAACAGGTCCGTTAGCAGTAGCTACTGTCTAACAATTGTCAAGTCCAAATATTTCCCTTAACACCCTGTTCTCAAATAACCCAGATCTATGATCTTTCTTCCATAAGACACACCGTCTCATACACATGAAAAACAACATACAAGACAATACTTTCTATAATCCTATACTAAACACCCTATTTCTACGTTTTCAGATAATACGCTTAAAGCCTGTGAAATAATATAAGCAAGTACGGCTAAGTATTGTGTTTTATGTTTCTTCGGAAATATAATTTTAACGATGTTTTTTCGTTACGGAAGCAAAAGTGCCAGGAAATAAAGACTGGCTTGTTTATTGTGTTCACTTGCTGCAACTTTATGTTGACAGGGAACAGAGCTGGACGCAAAAAATCTGTTGTTCCTTGACAAGGATACAGATGATGTGAACAACTATAATTTCACACTGCTTAACGACACGGAGAAACTCTTCATATTCGATTGTGACAAGACGAAATCTTTCACATATTTACTGAGCACGAAAATTCAATGCAGTAAGTAACAATTTCTTTTCATTTCACAACGGTATATCAGTCGCAAAAACGTAAATAGTCCATAATTTAGAGTAGACCAAAATAATGTCGATATTGTAATCTGAATTCTGTATTCGCTTTAGTAATTACAGCAAAAAAATTCTGAACTCTAAAACTTGCTGCGTAGTAAGTTCAGGTGTCTACTGCTTTACTCAGTGCGGTTTGTTTAAATGTGTTCTCTCCTTTCAGCATCTCTTAATTTTGCCTTATAAATTTACACACATGTAGATTTCGCGTGCTATCTGGAGTCATATGTGTGGTGCTAGTTGGAAATCATGAGCTCTAATGTGCAGTTTCGTATGAAACTCATTGCGCACTATTCATTTGTGAACCCACGATCTCAGCAGGTGAGCGGCCTGCGGCCCCTCACCTGCTGAGATCTTGGGTTCGAATCCCACCGGGGGCATGTATATTTGTCTGTTGTGAGTGTCGTGTGTTGTCAGGTAGAGGTCTCTGCGACGAGCTGATCACTCGTCCAGAGTAGTCCTACCGACTGTGGTGTGTCGTTGTGTGTGATCTAGAAACATCAAGAATAGGTGCTCCATATATATATATATATATGATTTATGATTATATATATATGATTATTATTATATATATGATTATATATATTATTATTATTATTATTATATATATATGATTATATATATATGATTATTATATATATATATGATTAATGATTTAACCCTTATCCTGCTAACGTGGAGAAAATGGTGAGCTCCTAATAATGCCAGCAAATAGCAGATGGGATTTAATTAAGCGTTTAAAGGGTTAAAATTGTCTTAATAAACGCAACAGAACTTGTTTTGACAACACAGATTCATTACGAATTTGTTACATTCGCATGTGTTGAAGGAGTTTCCAAAACAACTGTAGAACGAAACACTACGCACCTATAATTAAAACAGTCCTTATATTCTTTAGTAATAGGTAAGATGGACAAGAACATTTAAAGAAGAGACAGACAGACAGAACCATCAGAAACCATTAACATGATACGTCTGCGTTTTTACGACTGTTATCAAGACTAAGAAGCAAAGCAACCACTTATGAAGAATCGAATGCGGTTTCCTGGAAGACGTACATAAAAGCTCTTCAGTTTTTAAAACTTCGGACTACAAAATGTAGCGTCCACACATTACTATTACGATGTTTATTAATATTACTACAAAAACAACAAAATATAATAATAGTAATAAAAATAATAACCTATATAAAGATTTGGAGTAAAAGTATAGCAATTTAACACACATTTTAAATGACCTTACGTTGAATACGTCCTGCCGACTGGTAAGTATGGGCCTTGTATTACTCTGGAAACGGTTGCGTAAATTTTCTGCGTGTATATTTCTCACACTTCTTTAATATCTCTTGGTTGTTATGCCCTATTATGTTCTTTCGTAATATCATAACTAATTACCATATCCAGCCTTTTATTGGTGTTCACATCTCAAACAAATCCGTAAATGTAGTTCCTGGGTTCTACTTTACAAAATTCTCTAGTATGCAATCTCAGGTTTATTAGACTAAAATTGCCATTAAAAATTTAAAGCACGTACTTCTTCTAACAGCAACCTAAAAACCTGAGTTCCTATCTCACACTAAACACTTTGTTCCTATCTCACACTAAACACTTTGTTCCTCCATCACATTGACCCTTTAAAAGCCGAGTTAAATCCCATCTGCCATTTGCTAGTATTATTAGAAGATTTAACGCGTATGGGTCCGTGCATCGTAAGTATATTCCAATATATATCCAACAAGATGCAACGTTCCACAGTTTATTTATATCTGGAAACTGCTCTACATGTTTCGGGTGGTACTTGCATCTATCATCAGGAGCGCATACAACTGTATCTACAGCATCTGGTATTTGTCACACCGTTACTGCTATCTGCCGCTATCGTGGAAGAGCTGGAACTGGTTTGAGTGTGCTGTGGGTGGCGTAGGCTGTGCTGCAGATACAGTTGCATGCGCTCCTGATGATGGATGGAAGTACCACCCGAAACATGTAGAGCAGTTTCCGGATATAAATAAACTGTGTAACGTTGCATCTTGTTGGATATATATTGGAATACTATTAGGAGCTCACTATATTCTCCACATTAGCAGGATAAGGGTTAAGCAGTAAGTTCAAACTGTTCAGGTTGCTTGCAGCACTTTCAGTTGCGAAACGTACACTTTACATACAATCTATAAGGAAGCTCCAGAATTTGCGGTTTAAAAAGAATCATACAACCCCTGTATGTTAATAATTGCATAAAATGAGATACACATTCTAACAGTCTGCTTCCTTTCTCCGATAAAGGCAATTTATCAGTTTATGTTACCCAAATCTTTATTAATTTAATCCATGACGCCCGATGGTTACTTTACGTACACAATGACCAGCATTACCAAATGTTGCATTCTGGCCACACAGTGTTTTTCTGAGAGTTATATGGATTTCATGCAAAACAGTGATGATGTACAACATTAACCGGTTGTTATTACAACTGCGATAGGGAGTGTTTACCGTGCGGTACGAACTAAATCTTTAAAAGTAATAGAAGTTAATTTCCATCGTTAAAGGAATAAGATACGAACATTATGCTCACGCATCATATTGTGAAATATCAAATGATCGAATTTGACTATATTATCTCGTCGAATCCAACGTGTATCTGGTGTAATATCATTAACCAGTTGCAGCAGAAATCGGCATCATCATGAAAACAACTATAATCTAAAATTTCAGCAACAGCAGTGAATATTTTTCAAAATAAAAATGAACGTTTCAAGCAGGGTAATGCAATAAAGGTGCCGTCGAGTAGCTACAAAGCCAGAGAATTTATTTTTCTCGTCTCTTACGTACTGGCTTTTATTCAATATTATACAGTGAAGATACTTAACGGTCGCTCTGTTGTACTGTTACGATTAGTTGGTATTGTGAAGGTGCGTTTTACACGTGTTTTCAAATTTCCAAAAAAGCGCCTGCTGGTTGCATCATGTTCATCTGTCTTTTCACGAGTAACACCTCGGCTCCCTCTGGACGGATTTTCGTGAAGTTTTATATTTTGGGACTTTTACTGAAACACTTCGTAGAAACTCAAGCTCTATAAAAATCCGACAAAAGTACCAAGAATTTTATACAATGCTGACAGGGAATTCGGTAGCCCAAATACACAAAAGTGAAGGCATTGTTTTATTTACTGGGCAAAAACAACTCGTACGTCCGTAGCTGTTCATAACAAGAATCATATATTTGACACTTTAAACGCTGAATTAAATCCCATCTGCTGTTTGCTGGCATTATTAGGAGCTCACCATTTTCTCCACGTTAGCAGGATAAGGGTTAAATCATTAACACTTAGGCTACTAATGTCATA
>Ga0268261_10001804_pt1 | contig 15030 bp, 8 predicted proteins | sample TergutNc150P1_FD_190353 | JGI IMG/M metagenome (GOLD analysis project Ga0268261, IMG submission 190353) | Nasutitermes corniger P1 segment gut microbial community from laboratory colony in Florida, USA - Nc150 P1 (SPAdes) (version 2) | ecosystem: Host-associated > Arthropoda: Insects > Digestive... | reverse complement strand
CACACACACACACACACACGCGCGCGCGCGCGCGCAGAGCTACAAAGTACTGCGTTTAGCTGTATACGTTTTCAAATTTCGATACAACATATTTCATTTTATATCACATTTTATACTGATTTGGTGTATGAAATCATTTTTAAAGTCTGAAATCTTTACTAAATTTTGCAGGTGTATGACAACACTTTTTATTTTATTCTGTACAGCCCGATGATGGCTATTAGTATAGCCGAAACATGTATCTGTTTACACAGTAAATATTTATGAGTCATATTTTGCAAAAGGCTGTGTCTGCTTAACACCGGGTACATGCAGCTGTTGATATTCTTTACAATACATGTTGTGTTGGCGAATTATTTGTTGGGTTTATTGACTGAGAATACAATGGGGATGAATCGCCTTAAGATAAACATACACCATCTCGGTTACAAAACCCAACCATCTATAGGGAAATAATCCATACAAAAACATACACATAGTGACAGTGCAGTTTCCAGTTGACGTTGAGAGAGGTTTGTGTTGGCGAAAGCCGACAGTCCCTTTGTCTGTGACCAGTAACCGATATATTCCACTTAAAAATACATTGTGCAGTTGCGTTTTGTGCGTGTCAGGTAATATAGTTATTTTCTGTTGTGTTCTACGTGGTTAGTTTCTCCTATAATCTCCCCAGTTCATAAGGCCGAGAAGCTGAGTCGCCGACTGAACTACTGGACCTGAGGTTTCCGTTTCTCAACGTTATGACGCCGCGTTCCTGTGTAATCGGTCCCCGAAGTTAAGAAAACGTAGTGGTCTCGAAACGTCACGAACCGATTACCCAGTGACGCCGCGTCATGCCGAGAAAGTACGGAGATCTCAGCTTCACCACAGCCAATGCCTAAAAACTTGCTTCAGCACTTCTACGTGCCCACAGATACAGGCAGTACTTCATAAATAACACTAGCGCAGGAACTCTGCATCACCCCAGAAAGTGAATTTATGTGTTTCGTATGATTCTCACAATACACAGCGATTACTTCCCTACACAGGATTAAGCGATTTGTCTTCGTAATGCAGGCGCAGTGTGAATTCTGTGAGGTAGGGAAGAATTCTTAAAAGTATTGCCACGAACTTCAGACTTCCTTTAGTCACGTAGCTGGTTACTAGCCTTCAGTTTCTTCTTTATCCCCAGATACATAGTAAAAACCCTTGCCACCCTGAATAACTGGTCCCACTGTTCACTTTTACCTTGAAGATGGATTCAGCATGTACCTCCGAAATGTCTATATCCAATCACAGCACCCAACAGTGTCGAAACCCAGAAGACAACACTAAAACGAACACATGCCACAAAAATGCACGCACTAAATCTTATGTACCATTACACTTAGGTTCTAAAGAAGAAAGTGTGTGTTTGTGTGTGCTCACATATATCTTCTATTAGTTACTAATATTCGATCGCAAGTCCCCTACCTATACAAGACAACCGAAATACTGACAAAGAACGTACACATACACGCATACCCCTAGTGGAATTAGAACCTAATCTGCAACTCTTTTTCCGAGCGGTAGAAGACAAGTCTTGGACCATGTGGGCAGTATGATCGACACATGCGTTAAATTATGAATTAGGCCACGACTGTATCCTTCCAAATCATTCCAAATTCATTAATCATTGATTATCACACCAGTTAACCTTACACGACACTGTCAGGGACAGCGCCTTAAATGCATTAGACTTAAATAAAAGTGCCCGGCCTCGTGAGTGTATTTCTTACGTGGAAGCGTGTGGGAAGCGCCGCCCTGTGCAGCACACAAAACCGAACAGGTAGTTGCACGGTGTCAGATAAGACAAGCCGCCGTGACTTCCACGTCATTAGTCACAAACGACCTCTTCACACAATCATATCAACAGAGGCGTTAGGATCGATTCCTGACAAGGGAAAGACATTTCTTCCCCAAGGAGCACAGACTGACGCTGGGGCTCTCCCATTTTATTTATTGGGTCCACAGGGGCTATGTCCCGGCGGTAAAGCGACCGGGGCGCCGAGCTGACCACTCACATGTAATGTAGGTGTTAAGAATTGGAGTTACACCTCCACTTCCACACTGCCGTACTTAAATGGCGTGGTCCGTAATCAAACACAGGAACTTCATGGTAACAGACCGATTGCGGACTTCACGACAGTCCATCATGTGCTTATTAGCCCATGTAGCGTTCAGTCGCGGAGATAATGCAGCCGGAGTGTAAAGGCCACTACTCACCTTCATACAACTTTCATACCTATGTCAATATTTGGCGGTGTGATGCAACAGCGCAAACGAAACAACGTAAAAATCGACGATATGTCAGCTTCTTTCCTACACAGCTTCTGTTCTTCCCATTCTGTATTATTCTTTCTTCTCAAATGCCCTTTCCTTTCATTTCCTCCTTTTTTATCTCCTGATACACCCCTTCCTCATACTTCTCCGATTTCTCTTCGTTCCTGCTCTCTCATTTTCTTATTTTCAACATGCCCATCAGCAAAACTGACAGTTACACTTCCGAAACGATATAATGTACACTGAGAACCCGCGCAGCTTCATCGTCATTCCCCATATACACCTTTGTCTGGTGCACAGACGCAGGTGTCACTTGTACTCTTTTTCTGGTAATTTCATTGTTCTTTCCCCCCTGGTCAATACATCCAACCAGAATCGAGTGCGCCTTGTCGGTAGCGAGTAGACGTGCCAGAAACGTTACCTCCACCCCTCATCTTCGCCCACGTGACGCAAACCGGAAAACTTCACTGAGCCATGCGTACCCTTCATAACCAGAGTGTTTTATTTCATACACTAAACCTGCATAAGCAGATTAGGAGCTGGGACAGTTCATTGACTGCGGGGATATGCACGGTGTACGAGAGCCGGTCTAGGAAACAAGGATTCTTCTTGTCGACAGCATACTGAGACAGTATGGGAGACTCATCCGGACTTCGGTGCCAAGATAATGGAAGCTCCATCCCTGAAGTACCAACCGTGCGTCTTTACCATCCAGATTTAAATTACTTGGAATTTTACTATGCCATTTAAACCCTTTAAGTATACTGCGGGTGAAAAGGCAGATTAAATGTCGGAAAGGTATAAAACGCCAGCACAAAGCGATAAATTACAACATAATGGATCACGGGGCCTCAATCCAAGCGACTGTTTGAAAGATCGAGACGTAGACGGGAGAATACTATTAAAATGTTTAAGAAGAAAACGTCTGGTGCCAAGAACTACGAGTACTACCTACTACAGTGACCAGTAGCTGAAGAGTCTGAACAATGACGAATATTTGGGATTTAAAACAGTAAAGGGCCTGCTTACCAGCACGGTAAGCATCGTAAACAGCTGAACCAGTTGCAGACTTTACACTGAAACGGGTGGAAGAAGCGATATCTCAGCTGGTACAGTGACTAGGGCAACGAGGTGGACAATCCGGAGTTCGATTCCCGGCAGAAGCAAGAGATTCTTTTCTTCAAACGTACACACCCACCCTGTCATCCGTCCAGCCGCATATTCAAAGGGTACGGGGAACCCTTTCTGCGGGGGTAGAGAGACTGCTCATCCCCATCTGGTGCAGAGGTTAAGAATGCCTCCAGATATATTTCTACTCCCTCACACTCCTTCGTGGCGTGGACAGCGAAAACCTTATGGTTTACGTTACTTCGTGCCACAATAAATCGGTTTAAATTACGTCTACGGTTGTGAAATTCAACGCTCAAAGGTAAACATAGGAAATCCAACAAAATGCAAAAGTGTATCAAAATTTTATTTCATATTTATATGAAGCTCAACATGTTTCGGGCGACACACCGCCCATCATCAGGAGCCTAAAACTGCACTAGCAGCCTCTGGCTTGCATACGTAGAGGGTTGTTGGACGTGTAGTTGGTGGACGCTGTCAGGCAGACAGCGTCCAGCAACTACACGTCCAACAACCCTCCACGTATGCAACCCAGAGGCTGCTAGTGCAGTTTTAGGCTCCTGATGATGGGAGGTGTGTCGCCCGAAACATGTTGAGCTTCGTATAAATATGAAATAAAATGTTGATACAATGTTGCATCTTGTTGGATTTCCTACGTGACTTATATTTTGATGCACGGGTCCACGAACATCAAGCTCAGAGGTCCGTGTACTTTAGAAAATAGGCTGATACCCGCAACGGGGCGACACGGGCCACTTTTCATACTTTTGTCATGTGGCAGTGCGGATGTTACAATTTAGGACATAACCTAGCGCCAGTAGTGACTGCCAACTTGGCGCCGCCAGACCACTGAAACTAAGGGAAAAAATACCGAAAAATAGTTTTCAAGCGCACTTTCGTAGTCGCGGAAAGCGCCTGCTGACTTCTTCATGTCCGCCCGTGTGTCCGCATGAATCAGCGCGGTTTCTACTGAAAGGATTTCGTGAAATTTGATTTTGACAACTGCTATGAAAATCTGTCGAGATAATCCAAACTTGGTTATAATCGGGCATAAATACCTGGCACGTTATATGAACACCGAAGTACGTAGTACGTGTTGTTGTTGTTGTTATCAGAGACATTTAATCACTATACAGCGTTTTCTTCTGAAATATTAACAGTACGTGCCCTTCCATCTGTCAGTCCGTCTGCAAGTATAAGCGCGGCTCCCAATGGACCGATTTATGTCAAATTTTATACTGGAAACTGTCATGAAAATGTGTCAAGAAAATCCAGACTTGTTACAATTAGGCCAAAATATCTGACACTTTACATGAAGACCGAAGAAAGTTGTACTGTGGCCGGTGACATTAAAACGCCATGAAAGCTCTCTGTAACCGTGAAACGGTATCAGACTGTTCGAGCAGCCGAAATGGCATTAACATTACGCGAACATGCCACAATGTTACGTTACACCTATAATGTCTATCTTGTCTCTTCTCCATTCAGTAGCACAAGCTACAATGATTTCATGGATAAAATGGATATTCAATGTCGCAGCACATTTCGGTGTCTTACGCCCCGGTCCAAGGCAGCACTGCCGGCTGTTTCACCGCTCGATCACTGTCTCACCGCAAGATGATGATGTTACATTTCCGCTTGATTATGAATCGGCTCTGGCGGAATCGGGTCCCATTACATACTACAGCTTTTTATTTTAAATATTTTTGCGGTATACGGCCGAAATCAGGTCCCATTACATACTAAAACTTTTATATTAAATATTTTTGCGGTATGCAAAATATATAGTGGATGGAAAATAAATTTCGGACTCTATACAGTGCGCCTAACAATAGGACTCTTAGTGAATCGTTGCTCTGGCTCATAAAGCCGTCCCTTAAACTCACATCCTCTGACCACAAGAATGGATAGGGGGGCGTTCAGTTCTTTGGTGCATTCGATCATGGATCAGCCATAATAAACGTGACCCTATATTGTTATTACTCCAAACGACAATAAAACCAACAAAGTGCAAATGAGGGAAGATTCCATCATTCTTGATTTACATTAAAGCGCTTGCTTTTCTTAAGTCGATACTACCGAACTTACAACCAGCTGATACATTCGAAGTCTGAGATTCTCACAGTAGTACTGAAGACTGAAATCTCCTGAGATGTTAGGCACTGTCGACTGGTAAATAATCACCGACGTTTCGTAGGAGCGTGACGACTTCATATTCGGGGTCGCCTCTTCAGCTGCTAGACTGCGGATGGAGGCAGTACGATCCTCCGAAATGTCCGTAACTACTTACCAATGGCCACGGTGTTGCACCACATACGACATGGATCTTCAGGTGGTTATGTTTTAGGAAAGACATTAACATACAATCAGTATAAAAATAAAATACCTGAACACAGAATCTGATAAATCGTTTGGATGGAACAGATAAAAGAATGCCAAAACGTTACTGTTCAGAGGCAAAAAGTGGTCAAGACATAAAATCAATATAACTAAAAACGTTACTGTTCGGAGGCAAAAAGTGGTCAAGACATAAAATCAATATAACTACTATCACTTTCCCCGAATTTCGTTCAGCCATCCTACATATGAAACAGTTGAATAGATAGAAGCTGTCTACCTTATCTCGTCTGATATCAGTGGCTGTGTGCGCACTTGGACCGAACCAGCACTGGGATCATATCCCGTTCAAAATCAGGCTGCACAATGTGCTACACTGAGTACCTTGCGATAGGCTGCTCCCCCATTCACAGAACCTTTCATATGTGCAGTTATCAGGTACATCATTATGACTGTCCTCAAACCAGCCTTTCAAAAGACATTCATTATAATTTGAATGTCTACAGTACAGTGTCCCCGTGCACGTCATAAATGCGTACGGCGCAGTGAAGTTATAGTTCCACTAATTCTTTAACTCGACATTAGATGGGGTGAGTGATCAGACTCACGCCCCCGACCGCTTTAACCTCTGAAAATAAGCCCTCGGGACCCACCGACCAGAAGGCTGGGAAATGTCTAAAGAATGAACTATAGTCGAATTGGATTATAACGTTGTTTATGACTGAATATTTAGTGCCATTGTAACCGAGGATAATGTTATTGTTAACAGTCACGAGTTAACTGGCATCACAGAATAACTAACGTTACAGTCGAGGTGTCATATAGACCGATGCCGTTATAACCGGATTTGTATATTAAAATTCATCTTGATACGAGACAGGCCACACTGTCTGACCGGTAAAAAAAAAACCCGTAATGGGCGCATCGTATGCTCACTCCATCGTACCTCGAGTCGGTTTTGTAAGTAAGTACTGAAGTCCGAATATTTTGCGAACGGATTTTTAAGCTGTGTCACCTCATAAATGGATCATCAAAAGTTAGCAAACAAGAAATGAACATGCATATGAGTACGTGCAGGAAAAAGACGGTAAGACTATGAATGGACTGTAACAGTACACATTTCCTAATTTGTTGATGAATGTAGTAACGCTGGTGTGGATTATACGCTGAACTGATGAAGACCACATTTGTACTCTGTGGCAGCGATGTTACTGCCATGATGCTGTTGCGCAGCTGAACCAGACACACAGACTTTATTACGACATGAAAGCTAAAGCGCTCACGGCGGTGAGCAGTAAGAATATGTTCTTCTAGGATGTGACCCCGGGTGGTGTGGTAGCTGCTGCCCCCATAACCTACAAGTGAATGCCAGTTCAAGGTAAAAGTAAAGGTAAAGGTAAAGGTAAAGGTAAAGTTGTCTCTGTCAACGCCAGGAAGGCATACAGGTGGAAGAGAGGTACTGTTCCACTTATTCCTAACTTCGACGCTGCATGGAAATGCGGTCAACTTCATGCCCTGGCCACTTTATCCCCAGAAAGAACCCCAATGCCCGTTGAATAGGAGAATGTTAGGCGAACTCCGGAGCCAGTCTGGGCGTTCTGGAGACAAGAAAATTTTCTTATTCCTGCCAGGATTCGATCTTCAGATCATCCAGCCCGTCGCCAGTCGTTATATCAATTACAGCACCCCGGTTCCAGGAATGCCATTTCCAGAGAAATTTTGTAGTAGTAGTTGTTGTAAATATCGTAGTGGTGGTTGTTGTTGTAAATGTCGTTGTTGTAGTTGTAAATGTCGTCTCGACGTTGTTTTCGTTGTTTTTGTTGAAGAATGATGTTGTTTTATTATTCCTCTCCTTACAGATCAGGTAATTTAACGCTGTTACATAATTTAAAATGTACGTAATCTGCTTACGTTTTATTTAACGACCAGTTTCACATTATACAACGTCCGATCTTCAGAAGAATAAGTGAATAATGAATGCTAACCGATGTAGAAGAACGCAGTGCTGGCTTAATTTGATACACATGCATGGAAGAAAAAGGTAAAAGGGAAACTTCTCTTTACAACCTGCCATGAAGACACTGAGAGGGAGCAGAACTAAAGCTGTGCTCTTTCTTTACCTTCGGTGCTAGATACGGGTGGGTGGTTAATGCTGGTTTACACCCGGGAATGACTGGTTACCCACTGTATAGGAGGATGCATGGAAGTACTGAAGAAAATAATAATTTCAGGATAGTCGGTCTCCTGGCCGAGTTTTGACCCTGAGGGCACCCCCTCCTCACCCCCGAACACATAAAAGGAGTTCCAGCGACATGACCGTTTTTAAGGCTAATATGAAGACAACGTGTTTCTTGTTACTGGACTGTTCAATCCTTTAAAGACAAAAAAGTGAAAAGTACTTTTATGTCCAATGCTGCCCGATTGCCGAAAGAACAATGCTTTTGGAGGTTCCTCGGCTTCGGCCATTTACCCTGGTACGAAAAATGTGTAGATGAAGATGAGTATGGTGCACTGGTGGAATGATACTGGGAGAGAAAAGCCGAAGTGACAGTAGGCTATTTTTCTATCCAGTGCTCCCCAGTTACCGAAAGAACACAGCTTCTGCTAACAGCGACATGTAGATGAAAATGAATAACTACGGAGCGCTGGTGGGGCAATACTGACAAGAAGTCTAGTCTACGGAAAAACCGAAGATTTAAACCCAGTTATATTTAAATATTCAGCTCGCACTGCGCAGTAAACACTCTCTGCTTCGGTTATAAAAGCCACGTAATTAATGCTTTACTGGGTAATAATCTCCGACTGCTCTAATATCCACGCAAAACACATAAATGTATTATAGGCAAAACGTAGATTTTTTGAATGGTAAACCTGGTGGTACATGTAGCAACCACCCAGAAACATTAAATGGGTGAGGTGTCATAAGTAATGATGTAAAATTCTCAGGAATAATTTTCCGCGAGAATTTCCTCGAGAATATTCCAGAGAATTTTTTAGAATTTTCTGCTTCCCTATTAGAAAACACGTAACCACGAAACCGTAACATATTATTGTGCATAGTATTATTGCACTCCTTTCTTGATGGGCTCTGAGAAAAATAAAAAGATATCGGTAAAAGTGCAAAGTATCGAGGAAAAGATGAAAAGGAAGGAAAACAGAAGAAAACATGCGATATACTGCATTAATATGTTTATTTGTTTTGTGCAACCATTACACTGCTACGTTACTTTTACACTTATATTTATCGGTTTAACCGTTAAATTTTATATAAATACCTGCTCTACGTAATGAAACTTCTTTCCGTAGCTGCTGCAGTGGGAGGCCTACTTAGAATAGAAACTACAACTTTAGCTAATTTTGAATCATCACACACTACTCTCCACCAAACAGTCAGGCCAGTCACACAGTCAGATTTCAATACAAACGCTTTTCCGGGGGGGGGGCTGTTTTGCTGCGATATTCTGCGAGTTTTGGTATCACAGCAGCTGAATGCACAGTACCAAATTTTCTTGATGCTATTTTATCGACGAAGTCCTTTTTTTTTTAATTCGCTCATTTCTACTGATATATTCACCCATTGAATTTCGGATCAAGGATGTGTGGCACAATAAATATCTTTCAAGGCCATGTCCATTCGTGTACTGAGACTCTTCATAATAGCTTGGTGCTCCTTTTCTGTCAGAAGGCTTCCTGGAAGGCACTTTTAAAATGGTCATTAAGTTCCTTGAAGCACTGCGGAACGCTGCTAACTTTAGCCTTTTCGGATTCAAGAAGAAAAATCAACGTGACAGCTGGATGTATCAACTCATGGTGTTTTTGCACGTATCTCCAAAACGTATCATCATCTAAAACGGAATTTCTTAGACGTCTGCTTAAGTTCGTCTCTTCATTGCTTACAAGGCGTTCCAGAATATTTTTTAATTTCAGAAGCCTGATCAAACAACGTAAGATTGAGCCCCACCTAGTAGGCACCGGAATTTTCAGATAGCAAATCTGACCCCCTTCTTTCTGCAGCTCTGTAAAGCTGGCCTTCAGTATTTGCGACTTGTTGATTTCTTTAACGATGCACGTGCAAGTGTCAACTGTGTCCTCAGCTGATTTCAATTTAGTTATGTCACCTATTATAAGATGCAATGTGTGAGCTGCGCAAGTATAAACAGCAATATGACTGTATTTTCCTGCAAATATCGACAATGCTTTCACCATTATTGATACACTATCGGTAACAGCGGCTCTAAATTTTTCGATACCTTTTTCTGTGACTACGTCCTCCATTTTAGTTGCCATATATTCAGCAGTGTGGCATTATGCTTTACGTTGAAGAAGAAAAAAAAATTGCTCTGGAGCTGTTACAACGAAATTTAGTAGACTCATTCCGTTGGTTACTCCACGCGTGTCTGAAGTGCAAGTACAGACGCTTCGGCGAGTTTTGTTTTGACGAACACTTCAACACGTTGGTACTCTTATTCCGAGAGCTTGTTAGACAATGTGGACCGGACGGGTAACTAATAACGTAGGCGTAGTTTTATCAGAAACGTCATCCAATCTTCATTTTCAACAGGTGAGAGAGGCGATCCTGACGAAAATACAGTTCTCGTCAACAGTTCATCTAGCTAGCTGTTTTCAATTTGATACATGAAATCGAAGGGACGATCTAAAGTCCGTTTAAAAGTTGACGATTTTCCCGTGTTTAAGACTGACACTGCGGCTGTTGAAAGAGACGTATTCGTACGTGCATTGCACTCACCATCCACGACACTGATTTCAGCGTCCGCAGAAGTTGATGGCTCCGTTGCTGCTTCACTTCCAGCACGTAACGCAGTTGCAGCTTTTACTTTTATGTAGCTAGGAGTCTTCGAGCAATTGGCGAGACTTTTTTTTATTCTTATTGCGTTTTACACGTATTCTGTCCCGCTGTGCTTGCAGCATACGTCAAGGAAAACAATGGTATATACGCTACCATACGGTCTAGTGAAACCAACACGTTTCGTGAAAAGCTGCTGCGTGGGGAATTTTCCGAGTTTAGCAAGAGATGTCGCAAATATATCTTCAAATACATTCTAGAAGTAGTACAAGGTAACAACGACAAAAAGCAATGGTTTTTGACGGTACACATCTGCATTAGAGGGACAGACGACAGCACGGAACAAAAAGAAAATTAGTTTGAACTACCAGTGCCCCATTGCTACCACCTTGTCTACGCTAGTCTAATCCCATGGCAATCACAGCGCACGGTTTTCAGGTGAGACATCCCCCAATAACCAACAGAATATATATATATATATATATATTATCGTTTACATGTTATTAATATACATTATGAATTAAAAATAAATATCATTTCAAATACAAAATAACATAGGTAATAAGGTTAAAATTTATAAGTAATAAAATTTAAAATGTAGGAAGAATAATTGAGTAATGTTTTGAGAATTATAAGTTGTGATATTAATGAAGAAATATTTTATCCAGATAAACGAGATCCCGTACTCTATAAAGCATTGTTAAATGTATATAACGCTTCTTAGGGCTTAGCCTGAAGATGGCTCTATAAGAGGAGCCGAAACATGTTGCTGTTATGAATTATTTAATTTAATTATCTTTTAATTGTAATTACTTAATAAAATTTGTGTTAGACTGTGAAATTATATATATATATATATATATATATATATATATATATATATATATATTCTATTGACAGCGCACGGTTGTTCCTTCCGGACCGGAGAGAATCTTCATAAACAGTCGATTTGCACGACACCGCAGGAGTAACTGCGCTGCTACTGTAGACCTAAAATATTATCAAGAATTCGGCGGGTACCACGAGAGATTGACACATGAAGTGTTCGTTTCCGAGAAAATTCTTAAATAATCTCGGAGAATAATCTTTCGGGGAATATTCCCACAATATGTTCGACTCATATCTCAAGTTATAAGCCGATCTGATGTCGTCATGGCGGCGATGTTTCACATTACGGTCTTCTGGGTAACATCGTACAGTCCAGAAACATTTCGGCAGAACATACTGCCTCCACCTTCGGAGTACCTCGTACAGCACGACGAAGTTGTTCTCGTAGCAGTCCTACTTCACGCCTGGGTGTTCGCAGGTTCATATCTGGTAACGAATATCGACTATTCAGACGGTGTCCATCTCTTTCCTCAACCCAGCACTAAACTATACGAAAACCTACCAAGGCTGTTTCCTTTCTAACCCTTCTCAATTCACTAATTTTCCGTCCAACTCACCTTACAGCATCTCAGGTACTATGCAACTAGAAAATAAACAATTCGTGAATTTCCAAAAATCGAGGAAGTATGTTCCTCGCAAAACCTGTTACATCAGATTACACTCTCAACACTCAACGTTAAAGGAGACATACAAATTCTCTCTTTCTTATATGGAAAGTCATGTAGATCATCTACGGATTTCCCCACGTACATTACGATTGCGATTTTGTCCGTCAAGTGTCCATTAGTATTTTTACTAACACTTGTTGCCCTGCCGTCGAATAAATTATTGTCAAGCCCCTACATAGCGCCACACTCACTTAGCTCCCATAAAAGTCTGTGATCATAAATTCCCTACTATACCGCATTTCGATTTGCCGCCGCCCTCGAAATACCGCCACAAACTGCAGTGACCAAACAGTGGTGCTGTACCGGGGTTTGATTGTATATTCGGGGACACGGTTTTAATCTTAGTCCAGAGATCGGCTACCCTAACAGGGATTTTTAGTTCCTTTCCTCATCTCTTCCAAGAAAACTACGGGATAGTAGAGAATATTATTACGCCACGAAGTTTCGTCCTATATTCCTCCCACAGTTTCAGTGACAGCGTCTTTACAGAACTATATGTAAAATAAAAAAATATATTGCCCTATTGTCTTTCCGTTTGTGGCGCGCGCATTACGTCACGAAAATGATTCACGAGGCACTTATCTCGTTCCGTAGATAAATCTAGTATGGCGTCTGTGAGCCTCCGCACTTGACTGCGTAAATTGTGATAAGCACAGTCATGCTGCGCTCAAAGTGCTTGCCTTATCTTAACAGCAAATGCAAATAAGATCGTCTGTTCTTCGGATCTCTTTTTGTAGGTTAGAAGTTACATTCGCCATTTTATTCCCATTTACTGTTTACAACACCGAACATACTGCAGTCTCAACGCAAGCAAGTCATGTCTGAAATGCTATCAGCTACACGACGTCAGCAGGAAACATTAACTGCTTACTACGTTTAATTTTCAAACGTGAAACTTTAAACTGTAAAACCATAGTTTTACCTGTTGGGCTAATACGGGTGCGGAACTTGGTCTCTTAGTATAACACAGACTAAGGATGGTCAAAAAAATGACTGCTGTGGAAGACATATGAGCGTCAACTGAAGTCAGCAGGAGGCTGAATAAAACCGTACACGGGTGGGGAACTTGGTCTCTTAATGTATGGGAAGAACACAGACTAAGGATGGTCAAAAAATGACTGCTGTGGAAGACATTTGAGCGTCAACTGAAGTTAGCAGGAGGCTGAATAAAGGCCGATTCACACTATGCGTCACGTTTCCGTTCCGTCGCCGTTCCATCTTCGTTCCGTCAGATCGGTCTGTGTTCACAATGTCCGTCGTATTCAGTCACCTTCCGACGGAGCACGTGATAGGAAGCCCGCGTTTATCTCCATCAAATATGCAGCCTCATTCGTTTTCTAAAAGACAGCAGCAATAGCATTGATGTTAGAAGAAGAAGAAGAGAAAAGAGCTTCTGTGAATGATAAAAAGAAGCGTCTGTGGGTTCACAAGTGTTTCAGAAGCAGAAAATCAGAAGGCGAATACTGGACCCTGTACAAAGAATTAGCTGATGACGAAATGAAATGTTATCAGTATTTTAGAATGTCTAAGCACCAATTCAATTATCTGCTTCAGAAGACTGAAAAAGATTTGAAAAAGAAGAATACCACCTTCCGAGAAACAACATCACCTGTGGAGAAACTAGCAACTTGTCTACAGTAAGTGCACTTCAAGTTAATGTAATCTTACTAAAAAAAACATTTATTGAAGTTACAAAAAAAAAAAAAAAAAAAACACACACACACACACACACACAGACTGCTGCAAGATATAATACAAAATTTATTACAAATTTAATTGAGAAGTAAACTCTCGATAATATGTAGCCAAATTGGACGATGAAGACAAATTCAGTTGCGCAGATTCTGACGTCCGGGCTGAAGTTGAATTTGCATCACAAACGCATTTGGAATATTAAGTCAGAAATTTCAAATTTATCAGAGGACCCTACAATCACTGCCGGAGAATGCGAACAACATTATTTTTGCGACTTGTATTTTGCATAATTATCTGAGAGATCTAGGCGTAGGCCTAAGTGATATGGGGAGTTCTGCAAATGTTTGACGCATTCTTACAAAAATACCAAACCAAGGACGAAGTGCCCACCAAAGTGCTTTTGAAGTAAGAGACAAATTTAAACAATTCTTTAATAGTCCGTCTGGATTTGTGCCTTGGCAGAATGAAAGAACATAATGTCAACTAAGTTGGATGCTTTCCTGAAAAAAAAAAGTCTTACAGTCTGTGTGAAATACAACAACAAATAATTTTCTACGAAAGAGTGTAATGTTCGGTTAGTTGATGCTTTCCTGAAAAAAATGTCCTAAAATCTGTGTGAAATATAACAGTAGATAATTTTCTATTTGTTCAATTCAATTCAGTTCTATTCTATTCTATTCTTGTAACTGCCACGGAATGAATTTTCCACTATTTGTTAAGGACAGTAACTTCAATATTCGCAGTTTGATAGTACTTCAATATGCGCAGTTGGAACTTACCTGATTTCTTCAACTCTTCACCTATTTGTCCCCACAATTTTTCTTTCCAGACATTGTCACTATACGTCTTATTTGGCATGCCCTATATTTCTTCACATTTACGCACAAATTCTATTAATTTTTACCCATTTCCGAAGAAAAACCGGGCAGCACTCGTTGCATCGGACCCGTGCCGTCCCGTCAAACATTCTCGCTCGGCGACGGCGACGGAACGGAACTGAGACTTGACGGAGACGTTACTGTCAGTGTGAACATAACCGTTTAAATACCCATAAGAAAATTTTACTGAACGGTGACGTTCCGCGACGGAACGGAAACGTGACGTAGAGTGTGAATCGGCCTTAAAACTGTACAAAGAGAAGTTTGTTTTTGTGTACTCCTCACCACACATTATTAGAAAGAGCAACTCGAGGACGAGATGGGGGGGGGGGGC
>Ga0268261_10001803_pt1 | contig 15033 bp, 4 predicted proteins | sample TergutNc150P1_FD_190353 | JGI IMG/M metagenome (GOLD analysis project Ga0268261, IMG submission 190353) | Nasutitermes corniger P1 segment gut microbial community from laboratory colony in Florida, USA - Nc150 P1 (SPAdes) (version 2) | ecosystem: Host-associated > Arthropoda: Insects > Digestive... | reverse complement strand
GAGGTTTAAATGTTAATGTTCCGATAATATCGTTGATTGATCCGTTCCCATGCCGCCACATATTCAGATTGGAAGTTACCAGAATGTAACACTGGCCTACAGAGTTTTAAGGTATTAATGTTCCAATAATATCTTTGTTCGAACAATTTCACCTCCTGCGACATGTTCAGATTGGATGTTACCTGAAAGTAACACTGGCCTACAGAGTCTTAAAATTTAAAGTTCCGATAATAATTGTTGTTTGAACCCTATCCCCCGCAGCGACACGTACAGAATTGAAGTTACCTGAAAGTAACACTGGTCTACAGAGGCTTAAATTATTAAGGGTCCGATAATATCATTGTTTGAACAATTTTCCCTGCTGCGACATGTTCAGATTGGAAGTTACCTGAAAGTAACACTGGTCCACAGAGGCTTAATGTGTTAATGGTCCGATAATATCTTTGTTTGAACACTTTCCCCTGCTGCGACATGTTCAGATTGGAAGTTACCTGAAAGTAAAACTGGCCTAAAGAAGCTTAAAATGTTAAGGTACCGATATTATCATAGGTTGAACCATTTCCCCTGCTGCGACATGTTCAAATTGGACGTTACTTGAGAGTAACACTGGCCTACAGAGGTTCTAATGTGTTAAGGTTCCGATAATATCGTTGTTTGGATAGTTTCACCTGCAGCGACTCGTTCAGATTGAAAGTTACCTGAAAGAAACCCTGGCCTAGAGAAGCTTAAACTGATAAGGTTCCAATAATATCGTTGTTTGAACGTTTTCCACTGCTGCAACATGTTCAGATTGGACATTACCTCAAAGTAACACTAGCCTACAGAAGTCTAAAGATTTAAGGATCCGATAATGTCGTTGTTTGAACCCTTTCCCCTGCTGCGACATGTTCAGATTGGACGTTACCTGAAAGTAACACTGGCCTAATTAGGCTTAAGTGTTAATGATCTGATATTACCGTTGTTTGAATCATTTCCCCTGCGGCGACATGTTCAAATTGGACGTTACCTGAAAGTAACTCTGGCCTACAGTGGCTTAAATTATTAAATTTCCTTCAATACAGTTGTGTGAACTCTTTCCCCTGTTGCGACATGTTCAGATTGGGCGTTACCTGAAAGTAAATCGTGCCGACAGTGGCTTAAATTGTTAATGTTCCGATAATATCATTGTTTGAACATTTTCCCATGATGCGACTTGTTCAGATTGGACGTTACCTGAAAGTAACATTGGCCTACAAAGGCTAAAATTGTTAATGTTCCGATAATATCTTTGTTTGAACACTTTCCCTTGCTGCGACATGTTCAGATTGGAAGTTACCTGAAGGTAACACTGGACTACAGTGGCCTACGTTTTAATGTTCCGATAATATCTTTGTTTGAACCCTTTCCCCTGCTGCAGCATGTTCAGATTGGGCGGTAACTGAAAGTAACACTGGCCTACGGAGACTGAAAGTGTTTGTGTTCCGATAATATCGTTGTTTGAAAACTTTCCACTGCTGCGACATGTTCAGATTGGAGGTTACCTTAAAATAACACTGGTCTACAGAGGCTTAAAGTGTTAATGTCCCGGTAATATCGTTGTCTGAAACATTTCCAATGCTGCGAAATTTTCAGATTGGACGTTACCTGTAAGTAACAATGGCCCACAGAGGCTTAAAGTGTTAAGTTTCCTACAATATCGTTGTTTGAAATATTTCCACAGCTGCGACATGTTCAGATTAGACGTTCCCTGAAAGTAACACTGGCCTACAGAGGCTTAAATTATTAATGTTCCAATAATATCGTTGTTTGAACCCTTTCCCCAACTGCGACATGTTCGGATTGGACGTTACCTGAAAGTAACTCTGGACGACAGAGGCTTAAAGTGTTAATGTTAAGATAATACCTGTGTTTGAAACCTTTCCCCTGCTGCGACATGTTCAGATTGAACGTTACCTGAAAGTAACACTGGCTTACAGAGTCTTATATTAATGTTCCGAAAATATCGTTGTTTGAACACTTCTCCCTGCTGCGACATGTTCATATTGGGCGTTAGTTGAAAGTAACACTGGCCTACAGAGGATTAATGTGTTAATGTTCCGATAATATCTTTGTTTGAACCAATTCCCCTGCCGCAACGTGTTGAGATTGGACGCTACCTGAATGTAACACTGGTATCCAGAGACTTAAAGAGTTTGTTTTCCTATAATATCGTTGTTTGAAACATTTCCACTGCTGAGACAGGTTCAGATTGGACGTTACCTTAAAGTAACACTGGCCTACAAGTTCTTAAAATGTTAATGTCCCGATAATAACGTTGTTTGTATAATTTCGAATGCTGCGAAATGTTCAGATTGGACGTTACCTTAAGTAACACTGGCCTACAGAGTCTTAAAGTGTTAAGTTTCCGATAACATCGTTGTTTGAAAATTTACCATTGCTGTGACATGTTTAGATTAGATGTTACTTCTAAGTAACACTGGCCTACTGATACTTAAAGTCTTAAAGTTCCGATAATATCGTTGTGTGAAAATTTTTCACTGCTGTGACATGTTCAGATTGGAAGTTACCTGAAAGTAACACAGGCCTACAGAGGATTAAAATGTCAAAATTTGATAATATCGTTGTTTGAAAACTTTCTACTGCAGCGAAATATTCTGATTGGACGTTACCTGAAATTAACACTGGCCTATAGAAGCTTAAAGTGTTAATGTTCCGATAATATCGTTGTTTGAAATATTTACCCTGCTGCGACATGTTCAGATTGGACAATACCTGAATGTAACACTGGCTGACAGAGAATTAAAGTACTAATTTTCCGAGAATATCGTTGTTTGAATAATTTCCACTGCTGCGACATGTTCAGATAAGACGTTACCTGAAAGTAACACTGGCCTTCAGAGGCTTAAAGTGTTAAGTTTCCGATAATATCGTCGTTTGAACACTTTCCACTGCCGCGACATGTTCAGATAAGACGTTACCTGAAAGTAACACTTGCCTACAGACGCTTAAAGTGTTAAGGTTTTGATAATATCGTTGTTTGAACCATTTCCACTGCTGCGACATTTTCAGATTGGACGTTACCTGAACGTAACACTGGCCTACAGTGGCTTAAAGTGTTAAGGTAACGATAATATCGTTGTTTGAACAATTTCAACTGCTGCGACATGTTCAGATTGGACGTTATCCGAAAGTAACAGTGAGTTACAGAGGCTTAAATTGTTAAGGTTCCGATAATATCATTGTTTGAACCGTGTCCACTGCTGCGACATGTTCAGATTGGGCATTACCTGAAAGAAACATTGGCCTACAGAAGCTTAAACAGTTAATGTTCCGATAATATCGTTGTTTGAACGCTTTCCCCTGCTGCGACATGTACAGATTGGTCGTTAACTGAAAGTAACAGTGTCCTACAGAAGCTTAAAATGTTAAGTTTCCGATAATATCATTGTTTCAAAACATCCCCTGCTGCGACATGTTCAGATTGGAAGTTACCTGAAAGTAACACTGTCCTACAGAGTCTTAAAGTGTTAAAGCTCCGATAATATCGTTGTTTGAAAGACTTCCCCTGCTGCGACATGTTCAGAATGGGCGTTATCTGACTGTAACACTGGCCTAAAGGGGCTTAAAGTGTTAATGTTCCGATAATAACATTGTTTGAACACTTCCCCTGCTGCGACATGTTCAGATCGGACGTTACCTGAAAGTAACCCTGGCCTACAGTAGATTAAAGTGTTAATGTTCAAATCATATCCTCGTTTGAATCCTTTCCAATGCTGCGACATGTTCAGATTGGACGTTACCAAATGTAACACTGGCCTACAGATTCTTAAAGTGTTAAGATTTCCATTATATCGTTGTTTCAACAATTTCCACTGCTGCGACAAGTTCAGATTGGACGTTACATGAAAGGAACACTGGCCTACAGAGGCTTAAAATGTTAATGTTCCGATAACATCGTTGTTTGAGCCCTTTCCGCTGTTGCGACATATTCAGATTGGACGTTACCTGAAAGTAACTCTGGTCTACAGGTGCTTAAAATGTTAAGGTACAGATAATATCGTTCTTTGAACTCTTTCCACTTCTGCGACATGGTCGGATTGAACGGTTCCTGAAAGTAACACTCGCCTATAGAAGCTTAAATTGTTAAGTTTCCGATAATATCGTTGTTTGAACATTATCCTCTGCTGCGACATGTTCAGATTGGAGGTTACATGAAAGTAACTCTGGCCTACACAGACCTAAGGTGTTAATTTTCCTATAATATCGCTGTTTGAACACTTTCCACTGCTGCGACATGATCAGATTGGACGTTACCTGAATGTAACACTGGCCTACAGCGGCTTAAATTGATATCGTTCCGATATTATCGTTGTTTGAATAATTTCCTCTGTTGCGACATGTTCAGATTGGACGTTACCTGAATGTAACACTGCCCTACAGTTGTTTAAAGTGTTAATGTCCCGATAATATCGTTCTATGAACACTTTCCTCTACTGCTACTTGTTCAGATTGGACGTTACCAGAAAGTAACACTGGCCTACAGAGGCTTAAAGTGTTAATGTTCCGATAATATCGTTGCTTGAAATTTTTCCCCTGCTGTGACATGTTCAGATTTGACGTTACCTGAAAGTAACAATGTCCTACAAATTCTTAAAGTGTTAATTTTCGAAAGTATCGCGTTTTGAACCCTTTCCCCTGCTGCGACATTTTCAGGTTGGACGTTACCTGAAAGTGACAATTGCCTACAGAGTCTTAAAGTGTTAATGTTCCGATAATATAGTTTTTTAACCATTTTTCCTGCTGCGACATTTTCAGATTGGTCGTTACCTGAAGTTAACACTGTCCTATAGGGGCTTAAAATGTTAATGTTCCGATAATATCGTTGTATGAAATATATTGCCCTGCTGTGACATACTCAGATTGGAAGTTACCTGAAAGTAACACTGGCCTACCGAGGCTTAAAGTGTTAATGTACCAATAATATCGTTGTTTGAACCATGTGCCTTGCTGCGACGTGTTCAGATTGGACTTTACCTGAAGATGTTCAGATTGGACTTTACCTGAACCGGGCCTACAGAGGCAAAAAGTGTTAGTGTTGCGATAATATCGTTGTTTGAAACATTTCCCCTGTTGCGACATGTTCGCATTGGATGTTACCTGAAAGTAACACTGACCTAAAGAGGCTTAAAGTGTTAATGTTCTGATAATATCGTTGTTTGAACACTTTCCACTGCTGCGACATGTTCAGATTGGAAGTTGCCTGAAAGTAACACTGGCCTACAGAGGCTTAAAGTGTTAAAGTTCCTATAATATCGTTGTTTGAACTCTTTCCTCTGCTGCGACATGTTCAGATTGTACGTTACCTAAACGTAACACTGACCTACATAAGCTTAAAGCGTTAAAGTTCCGATAATATCGTCCTTTGAACATTTTCCACTGCTGCAACAAGTTCAGATTGGACGTTACCTGAAAGTAACACTGACCTACACTGGCTTAAAGTGTTAAATTTCCGATAATATATTTCTTTGAACCATTTCCACTGCTGCGACATTTTCAGATTGGACGTTACCTGAAAGTAACACTGGCCTACAGATATTTAAAGTGTTAACGTTCCGATAATATCGTTCTTTGAAACATTTCCACTGCTGCGACATGATCAGATTGGAAGTTAACTGAATGTAACACTGGCCTACAGAAGCTTAAATTGTTAACTTTACGATAATATCGTTGTTTGAACCATTTCCAATGCTGCGATACGTTCAGATTGGACGTAAACTGAAAGTAACAGAGGCCTACAAAAAATTCAAATATTAAGGTTCTGATATTATCGTTGTTTGAACCATTTTCACTGCTGCGAAATGTTCAGATTGGAAGTTACGTGAAAGTAACACTGGCCTACAGAGGCTTAAAGTGTTATTATTCCGATAATATCGTTGTTTGAACACTTTCCACTTCTGCTACATGTTCAGATTGGGCGTTACCTGAAAGTAGCACTGGCCTACAGAAGCTTATTTTGTTTATGTTCCGATAATATCGTTGTTTGAACAATTTGCCCTGCTGCGACATGTTCAAATTGGTCGTTACCTGAAAGCAACACTGGCCTATAGAGGCTTAAGGTGTTAATGTTCCTATAATATCGTTGTTTGAACCCTTTCCCCTGCTGCGACATGTTCAGATTGGACGTTACCTGAAAGTAACTCTGTCCTACAGAGGCTTAATGTGTTTGTGTTCCGATAATATCGTTGTTTGAACCCTTTCCACTGCTGCGACATGTTCAGACTGGACGTTACCTGAAAATAACACTGGCCCACAGAGACTTAAAGAGTTAAAGTTCCGATAATATCGTTTTATGTACACTTTCCACTGTTGCGACATGTTCAGATTGGACGTTACCTGAAAGTAACACTGGTCTACAGAGGCTTAAAGTGTTAAGGTGCAGATGATATCGTTCTTTGAACCCTTTCCACTGCTGCGACATGTTCAGTGTTAAGTTTCTAAAATATCGATCTTTGAAAGATTTCCACTGCAGCGACATGTTCAGATTGGACGTTACCTGATAGTAACACTGGCCTACTAAGGCTTAAAGTGTTAACGTTCCGATAATATTGTTCTTTGAATAATTTTCACTGCTGCGACATATTCAGGTTGGACGTTACATGAAAGTACAACTGGCCTATAAAAAATTAATGTGTTAAGGTTCCGATTATATCGTTGTTTGAAAACTTTCCATTGCTGCGACATGTTCACATTGCACGTTACCTTAAACTAACAGCGGCCTACAGAGGCTTAAGTTGTTAATGTTCCGATAATATCGTTGTTTGAATTCTTTCCCCTGCTGCGACATGTTCAGATTGGACGTTACCTGATATTAACTCTGGCCTACAGAGGCTTAAATTGTTAATGTTCTGATAATATCTTTGTTTGAAACCTTTCCCCTTCTGCGACATGTTCAGTTCGGGCGTTACCTGAAAGTAACACTGGCCTACAGAAGCTTAAATTGTTAATGTTCCAATTATATCGTTTTATGAAGCCTTTCCCCTGCTGCGACATGTTCAGTTCGAAAGTTACGTGAGAGTAACGCTGGCCTACAGTAGCTTAAATAGTTAATGTTTCCATAATATCTTTGTTTGAACAATTTCCCCTGCTGCGACATGTTCGGATTGGAAGTTACCTGAGTGTAACACTGGCCTACAGAGACTTAAATTGTCAATGTTCCGATAATATCGTTGTATGAATAATTTTGACTGCTGCGACATTTTCAGATTGGACGTTACCTGAAATTAACTCTGAACTACAGGGTCTTAAATTGTTAATGTTCCAATAATATCGTTGTATGGACACTTTCCCCTACTGCTACATGTTTAGATTGGACGTTACCTGAAAGTATCACTGGACGACAGAGGCTTAAAATGTAAATGTTCCGACAATATCTTTGCTTGAACTATTTGCCTTCCTGCGACATATTCAGGTTGGACGTAAACTGAAAGTAACACTGGCCTACAGAGAATTAAGATGTTATTGTTCCGATAATATCGGTGTTTGAATAATTTCCCCTACTGCGACATGTTGAGATTGCACGTTAACTGAAAGGAACACTGGCCTACAGAGGCTAAAAGTGTTAATGTGCCGATAATAACGTTGTTTGAACCATTTCCCCTGCTGCGACATGTTCAGATTGGACGTTACCTAAAATTAACACTGGCCTACAGAAGCTTGAAGTGTTAATGTTTCGATAATGTCGTTGTATGAAACATTTCCACTGATGCGACATGTTCAGATTGGACGTAACCTGAAAGTAAACTGTTCTACAGGTGCTTAAAGTGTTAATCTTCCGATAATATCTTTGTTTGAATCATTTGCCCTGCTGCGAAATGTTGAGATTTGACGTTACCTGAAAGTAACACTGGCCTACAAATGCTTAAAGTGTTAATGTTCCGATAATATCGTTGTTTGAACTATTTGCCCTGCTGCGACATGTTTAGATTGGATGTTACCTGAAAGTAACACTGGCCTACAGAGGCTTAAAGTTTTAATGTTCCGATAATATCGTTGTTTGAAAAGTTTCCCCTGCTGCGACATGTTCAGGTTGGACGTTACCTGAAAGTAACACTGGCCTAGAGGAACTTAAATTGTTAATGTTCCGATAATATCATTGTTTGAACTCTTTCCACTTCTGCGACATGTTCAGATAGGAAGTTACCTGAAAGTAACACTAGCCTGCAGAAGCTTAAATTGTTAAAGTTCCGATAATAACTTTGTCTGAAAACTTTCCTCTGTTGCGACATGTTCAGATTGGACGTTACCTGAAAGCAACACTGGCCTGCAGAGGCTGAAATTGTTAATGTTCCGATAATATATTTGTTTGAAAAATTTGCACTGCTGAGACATATTCAGATTGGATATTACCTGAAAGTAACACTGGCCTTCAGAGCCTAAAGTGTTAAGTTTCCGATAATATAGTTGTTTCAACCATTTCCACTGCTGGACATGTTCAAATTGGCCGTTTCTTGAAAGTAACACTCGCCTACAGAGGCTTAAAGTGTTAATGTTTCGATAATATTGTTGTTTGAATAATTTTCCCTGCTGCGACATGTTCAGATTGGAAGTTACCTGCAAGTAACACTGTCCTACAAAGTCTTAAAGTGTTTATGTTCCGATAATATCGTTGTTTGAAGACTTTTCCCTGCTGCAACATGTTTAGATTGGGCGTTACCTGAAAGTAACACTTGCTTACAGAGGCTTAAATTGTTAATGTTCCGATAATATCGTTTTTTGAAAACTTTCCCCTGCTGCGAAATATTCAGAATCGGCGTTACCTCAAAGTAACACTGGCCTACGGAGGCTCAAAGTGTTAATATTCCGATGAAATGTTTGTTTGAACTATTTCCCCTCCTGCGACATGTTCAGATTGGTCGTTACCTGAAAGTAACTCTTGCCTACAGAGGCTTAAAGTGTTAACGTTCCGATAATATCGTTGTTTGAACCCTTTACCCTGCTGCGACATGTTCAGATTTAAGGTTACCTGAAAGTAACACTGGCCTACAGAGGCTTAATTTGTTAAAGTTCCGATAATATCGTTGCTTGAACAATTTCCACTGCTGCGACATTTTCAGATTTGATGTTAACTGAAAGTAACACTGGCCTACAGAGGCTTATAGTGTTTAGGTTCCTATAATATCGTTGTTTGAAACTTTTCCACTGCTGCGACATGTTCAGATTCGAGGTTACCTGAAACTAACACTGGCCTACAGAGCCTTAAAGTGTTAAGTTTTCGGATAATATCGTTGTTTGAACCCTTTCCACTGCTGCGACATGTTCTGATTTGAGGTTACCTGAAAGTAAGACTGGCTTACAGATGCTACAATTATTAAGGTTCCGATAATATCGTTGTTTGAAACTTTGCTCCTGCTGCGACATGTTCAGATTGGACGTTACCTGAAAATAACACTAGCCTACAGAGGCTTAAAGTATTAAGGTTCCGATAATACCGTTCTTTGAACCATTTCCACTGCAGCGACATGTTCAGATTGGGAGATACCTGAATGTAACACTGGCCTACAGAGTCTTAAAGTGTAAAGTTTCCGATAATATCATTGTTTGAAAAATTTCACCTGCTGCGACATGTTCAGATTGGAGGATACCTGAAAGTAACACTGGCCTACAGAGGATTAAAGTGTTAAGGTTCCGATAATATCGTTGTTTGAACATTTTCCCCTGCTGCGACATGTTCAGATTGGAAGTTACCTGAATGTAACACTGGCCTACAGTGGCTTAAAGTGTTAATGTTACGATAATATCGTTGTTTGAACACTTTCCCCTGCTGCGACATGTTCACATTGCACGTTACCTGAAAGTAACACTGGCCTACAGAGGCTTAAAATGTTAAGATTCCGTAATATCTTTGTTTGAAAGCTTTCCCCTGCTGCGACATGTTTAGATTGGAAGTTACCTGAAAGTAACAATAGCCTACAGAAGCTTAAACTATTAATGATCCTATAATATCGTTGTTTGTACCCTTTCCACTTCTCCGACATGTTCAGATTGGAAGTTACCTGAAAGTAACACTGGCCTGCAGAGGCTTAAAGTGTTAATTTTCCGATAATATCTTTGTTTGAAAACTTTCCACTGCTGCGACATATTCAGATTGGAAGTTACCTGAAAGTAACACTGACCTACAGAGCCTTAAGTTGTTAAGGTTCCGATAATATCATTGTTTGAACGCTTTCCAGTGCTGCGACATTTTCAGATTTGATGTTATGGGAAAGTAACATCCGCCTACAGAGACTTAAAGTGTTAAGGTTACGATAATATCGTTGTTTGACCACTTTCCACTGCTGCGACGTGTTCAGATTTGACGTAACCTGAAAGTAACACTGGCCTACAAATGCTTAATTTGTTAAGTTTTCGATAATATCTTTGTTTGAACACTTTCCCCTGCTGCGACATGTTCAGATTGGACGTTACCTGAAAGTAACACTGGCCTACAGAGGCTTAAGTTGTTAAGGTTCCGATAATATCGTTGTTTGAACACTTTCCCCTGCTGCGACATGTTCAGATTGGACGTTACTTGAAAGTTACAATGGCCTACAGAGGCTTAAATTGTTAATGTTCCGATAGTATTGTTGTTTGAAACATTTTCCCTGCTGCGACATGTTGTGGTTGGACGTTACCTGAAAGTAACACTGGTCTACAGAGGATTAAAATGTTAATGTTCCGATTATATCGTTGTTTGAACCCTTTCCCCTCCTTCGACATTTTCAGATTGCACGTTACCTGAAAGGAACACTGGCCTACAGAGGCTTAAAATTTTAATGTTCCCATAATATCGTTGTTTGAACCATTTCCCCCGCTGCGAAATGTTCAGATTACACGTTACCTGAAAGTAACACTGGCCTATAGAGACTTAAATTGTTAATGTTCCTATAATATCGTTGTTTGAACCATATCCACTGCTGCGACATGTTCAGATTGGATATTACCTGAAAGTAACTCTGGCCCACAGAGGCTTAAAGTGTTAATGTTCCGATAATATCGTTGTTTGAAGTATTTCCCCTGTTGCGACATGTTCAGATTAGACGTTACCTGAAAGTAACACTGGCCTACAGATGCTTAAATTATTAATGTTTCGATAATATCGTTATTTGAACACTTTCCCCTGCTGCGACATGTTCAGATAGGACGTTAACTGCATGTAACACTGGTCTATAGAGGCCTAAAGTGTTAATGTTCCGATAATATCTTTGTTTGAAAACTTTTCCCTGCTGGGACATGTTCAGATTGGACGTTATATGAAAGTAACGCTGGCCTACAGAGGCTTAAATTGTTAATGTTCCGATAGTAGCATTGTTTGTACCCTTTCCCCTGCTGCGACATGTTCGGATTGGACGTTACCTGAAAGTAACACTGGCCTACAGTACCTTACATTGCTAATGTTCCGATAATATTGTTGTATGAAAATATTCCCCTACTGCGACTTGTTTAGATTGGACGTTCCCTGAAAGCAACACTGGCCTACAGATGCTTAAATTGTTAATGTTCCGATAATAACGTTGTTTGAACCATTTGCCCTGCTGCGACATGTTCAGATTGGAAGTTACCTGAAAGTAACACTGGCCTACAGAGCCTTAAATTTTTAATATTCCGATATTATCATTGTTTGAAACCTTTCCCCTGCTGCGACATGTTCAGATTGGAAGTTACCTGAAAGTAACACTGGCCTACAGAGCCTTAAAATGTTAATGTTCCGATAATATCTTTGTTTGAACTCTTTCCACTTCTGCGACATCTTCAGATTGGACGTTACCTGAAAGTAACACTGGCCTGCTGAGGCTTAATTTGTTAATGTTCCGATAATATCTTTGTTTGAACCCTTTCCACTGCTGCGACATGTTCAGATTGGATGTTACCTGAACGTAACACTGGCCTACAGAGGCTTACAGTGTTATTGTTCCCATAATATAGTTGTTTGAACTCTTTACACTGCTGAGACATGTTCAGATTGGATGTTCCCTAAAAGTAACACTGGCCTACAGAGGCTTAAAATGTTATGTTTCCGATAAAATAGTTATTTGAAGCATTTCCACTGCTGCGACATGTTCACATTGAGGATACCTGAAAATAACACTGGCCTACAGAGGCTTAAAATTTTAATGTTCCGATAATATCGTTGTTTGAACCTTTTCCACTGCTGCGACATCTTCAGGTTGGACGTAACCTGAACATAACACTGGCCCACAGAGGCTTAAATCGTTAAGGTTCCGATAATATCTTTGTTTGTACACTTACCACTGCTGCGATATGTTCATATTGGAAGTTACCTGAAAGTAACACATGTCTACAGTAGCTTAAAGTTTTAAGGTTCCGATAATATCGTTGTTTGAACAATTTCCACTGCTGCGACATGTTCAGATTGGAGGTTACCTGAATGTAACACTGGCCTACAGAGGCTTAAAGTGTTAAGGTTAAGGTAATATAGTTGTTTGAACCTTTTCCACTGTTGCGACATGTTCAGATTGGAGGTTACCTGAAAGTAACACTGGCCTACAAAAGCTTAAAGTGTTAATGTTCCGATAATATCGTTGTTTGAACCATTTGCCCTGCTGCGACATGTTCAGATTGGACGTTACCTAAAAGTAAAATGGCCTACAGATTCTTAACCCTTATCCTGCCAATGTGGAGAATAACGTGAGCTCCAAATAATGCCAGCAAATGGCAGATGGGATATAACCCGGCGTTTAAAGTGTTAAAGTTTTCTTGTTCCGATAATATCGTTGTTTGAACAATTTGCCCTGCTGCGACATGTTGAGATTGGAAGTTACCTCAAAGTAATTCTGGCCTACTGATGCTTAAAGTGCTAATGTTCAGATAATATCGATGTTTGTACCATTTGCCCTGCTCCGACATGTTCAGATTGGACGTTACCTGAAAGTAACCCTGGCCTACAGAGGCTTAAATTTTTAATGTTCCGATAATATCAGTTTTCGATCCTTTTCCCCTGCTGCGGCATGTTCAGATTGAACGTTACCTGAAAGTAACACTGTTCTACAGATTCTTAAAGTGTTAATGTTCCAATAATATCGTTGTTTGAACATTTTCCACTACTGCGAAATGTTCAGATTGGACGTTACCTGAAATTAACACTGGCCTACAGAGGCTTAAAGTGTTAATGTTCCGATAATATCGTTGTCTGAACCCTTTCCACTGCTGCGACATGTACAGGTTGGACGTTACCTGAAAGTAACACTAGCCTACAGAGGTTTAAATTGTTAATGTTCTGATCATATCTTTGTTTGAACCCTTTCCTCTGCTGCGACATGTTCAGATTGGGCGTTACCTGAGAGTAACACTGGCATACAGAGTCTTAAAATGTTAAAGTTCCGATAATATCGTTGTTTAAACTCTTTCCAATGCTGCGACATGTTCAGATTGGACGTTACCTGAAAGTAACTCTGGCCTACAGAGGCTTAAAATTTTAATGTTCCGATAATATCGTTGTTTGAACCATTTCCACTGCTGCGACATGTTCAGATTTGAGGTTACCTGAAAGTAACAACTTCGTCAGAGGCTTAAATCGTTAAGTTTCCGATAATATTGTTGTTTTTTGAACACTTTCCACTTCAGAGAAATGTTCAGATTTGAGGTAACCTGAAAGTAACACTGGACTACAGAGGCTTAAAGTTTTAAGGTTCCGATAATATCATTGTTTGAACAATTTCCACTGCTGCGGCATATTCAGATCGGATGTTACCTGAATGTAACTTTGACCTACAGAGGCTTAAATTGTTAAGGTTCCTATAATATTGTTGTTTGAAGCATTTCCACTGCTGCGACACGTACAGATTGGAAGTTACCTGAATGTAACACTGGCCTACAAAGGCTTAATGTGTTAAGGTTCCTATAATATCGTTGTATGTAACATTTCCCCTGTTGCGACATGTTCAGATTGGACGTTACCTGAAACTAACACTGGCCTACAGAGGCTTAAAGTGTTAATTTTCCGATAATATCTTTGTTTGAACCATTTACCCTGCTGCGACATGTTCAGATTGGACGTTACCTGAAAGTAACACTGGCCTACAGAGGCTTAAAGTGTTAGTTTTCCGATATTATCGTTGTTTGAATCCTTTCCACTGCTGTGACATGTTCAAATTGAACGTTACCTTAAATTAACACTGGCCTACAGAGGCTTTAAGTGTTAAAGTTCAGATAATATCTTTGTTTGAACCTCTTCCCCTGCTGCGACATGTTCAGATTGGAAGTTACCTGATAGTAACACTGGCCTACAGAAGCTTAAATTGTTAATGTTTCGATAATATTGTTGTTTGAACCTCTTCCCCTGCTGCGACATGTTCCGATTGGACGTTACCTGAAAGTATCATTGGCCTACAGAAGCTTAAAGTGTTAGTGTTCCGGTAATATTTTTGTTTGAACACCTACCCCTGCTGCGACCTATTCAGATTGGACGATACCTGAAATAACACTGGCCTACAGAAGCTTAATGTGTTAAATAGTTTGGGGCTTTGTTTTCCATCATCTTCCACAGCTTGTCCCTATTTACGTTATCGTACGCCTTTTCATAATCTACAAATAAAATAAATAGCGGTAAGTTTGTTCTTTTCTTTTTTCAATTATCTGTTGTACCGTAAATATGGCATCAGTGCAACTGCGTCCCTTTCTAAAGCCACACTCTTCCTCTATCATTTCATCTCCCAAATATTCATTTAATTTATTTCTTATTATGTTTGCAAATAATTTGTAAGCTTTGGGCAATAAAGTAATTCCTCTGTAATTTTCACATTTACTTTTTGTTCCTTTTTTATGTATGTTTATCACCATTCCTGTCTCCCACTCTTGTGGCATCTGATTTTTCTCTATTATTTTGTTAAACAACTCTAATATGTGCTTTTTTAATTCGTTTTCTCCATATTTCCATAGTTCCATTGGTAAATTGTCTAATCCACAGCTTTTCCTGTTTTTTGCTTGTTTCAGTACTTTGTTTAGCTCTTCTATTGTTATCCTATCTTCATTGTCCTCTGTCACTTCACTGCTCCTCTC
>Ga0268261_10001802_pt1 | contig 15042 bp, 17 predicted proteins | sample TergutNc150P1_FD_190353 | JGI IMG/M metagenome (GOLD analysis project Ga0268261, IMG submission 190353) | Nasutitermes corniger P1 segment gut microbial community from laboratory colony in Florida, USA - Nc150 P1 (SPAdes) (version 2) | ecosystem: Host-associated > Arthropoda: Insects >... | reverse complement strand
ATTTAGGTCCCTGCCATAGATTGACGGCCTGTTTCAGGACGTAATGTTCTTATAGCGCGCGGTTGAAGTATTCGTTTCTAGGTCTGTCAGGCCGCATATCAACTGAACACACCCAACCATAGTCTGGCACAGGGTCCGATCGGTACTCTTTTCCATGATTTTGCAACTCTAAATAAATTCTGTGTACGTACAAGTGCTTTTTATAGTAGAATGTAAGTTGAAAATTAGAGCCATCTAGCGGTAGGAAAAGTGAAGTGGGTGATATAAAAAATAACAGCCGAAGTCATTACAAAGCACATTTATTTTAGAACAATAAGCGAGTACATGGTCGATTACATCAACGTCAAGTTTTTCAGCTCTTCATAGGGCTGAGGGTGTAGGATATTCTTACTGTACGTGGGTAGAGGTTCGATATAATCGTTCGAAGCCATAGCGGACATTGCATACGTCATGTCGTCCGAATGAACGTTATTGTATCTCTTCAGTTGATAAACGATAATATACATGATATTATCGAACCGCAGATCTTGTTGCTTAAAGGCGATGTGCTTCTTGTGTTTGCCCAGACTTAGATACATCCTGGCGATCCTGTAAGTGCCCGTCGTATTTATCTTGAAACCGTCATGGACGCCCGAAGTATAATGGATTTTGGCGCACAGAGCGTCACACAGGCGGGGTAGGTGTTCGGCCAGCTGGGTAATTTGCTGCTCCGTCAGTCTAATAGGGGTGGCTTTGGATGCTCCATATTCCCCATGAGCTGCATAACCTTGAGTAGGGTACAATGCCACACGTACTTGGTCCGGTCCTCGTTGAGAAAAATACGCGGCAAAGCAGCGCTGGGTTAGGATCGAACGTATGAATGATCCCCTTTATAGGGAGCGAGCAGATGTCAATTGCAGGCGCCGTGACATCGCGTTTAGATCTGGAGGTCTCGAAATCTGGGAAAGTGAACCCCTGCCCGACTTCTTCGTATGTGAGACGTCGTTTCATTGCAGACATGGCTAGGTAGACTGATAGGTAGTTAGTCGATCATCGGTGTTTTATGCATCTGAAAGAGATTACGACATTACTTTTGTATCCCAGAATTAAAGGCTGCAGTATGACGTGTATAATCTTTGGTGCACTTTACGTATTCTCTGGTCTTGAGGTGGTACTTTAACCACCCGAAGAGAGAACGAGCGTTAAGCGCCGCGCAACTCTTGTCGGGAAATTTGTGACATGGCAGGCTGCAGCCGGCACCGGGTACAAAGCTTTCGCGTGAGGGGCAGCCAAAATCGTCTAGATTGGTAATCGGGCGATCGAGCAAATCAATAAGAAGCCGGCATTTGGCGTGGCCTTTAGATTATAGATTTGCAAAATTTGCCGTTGCTTCGCTTAGGGTCTGGATTATCGTAGAATAAGGAATAGAGCCGTCATCTCAGTTAATCCCTGACGAAGTTGATCCATGGCGCTCCATGGTGTATGGGATTAGAAAACGAAATGTTTCTTGGACATATTCGCCCACCACGGAGACTTCCTTGACTACTTCCTCTCCGTGTGCCCCATTCAAGGTTTCTATAACGATAACGGCTGCAGTTTCCATTCTGCTAGGCGTTCGGGTCGTAAATAAGGTAACCAAGCGGGAGAACTCACCTTTTATAACTATGGGTGCAGCATTGAACTCCGCGAGGTACCCGGCTTAGAGATCTTAATTCCAATGCGAAGAATTTTTCTGCCTGCTGATCGGCGATGTCCGGAATAAACAGGCCGACGAATTGTTTCCCCGTGTAGCCCCTAACCTCGTACAGGGCCAACAGACAGCAATATTCGCCGCAGACCATACTCAGGGGTCCTTGCAGTTCTATGGAGTTATAATCTAGGACCGTACTGTTGCGTCTCAAGAATGTCTCGATATCGTGAATATGAGGGGTTAAGCCATAGAAGACCTGGGTACGAGACGGATAGCTAGCTAGTGTGATCCGGACTATGTGTGGGCATCAGCATTGACGATGGCGGTGCTAGGCTCAGTTATGGAACGCGGTAGCATATCGAATGGAATACACCCAGAAAGGATTTAACATTATTTAAGGTGCACGATATCTGAATCGTGTCCATGTTTAAAAGTCTGTCGTGACAGTACGATAACGATCGACGCGCACTGAATTGTCGTATTCCAGGTACAGAAGACAGGTGATTGCTTTCTTTAGTGCTTCCTTAAAAGTTACTTGGATGCGTATAGTACCACTTTCCGGGGGTGAAGCGTGTCCTTCCGACTCCGCTAGGGCGTGTGTAAGGTCCAAGTGTAACACGAAATATCCGTTTATGAACATTTCGTGGTTTACCTGAAGTGCCGAGATCGAATGGTGAATGGTCGTGCCATTAAATAGAGTCTTGTATGCCATTACGCTAGTCTTCTCATGACCCGTAACGAAAGTCAGTGTCTCGTAGGGCACCTGATGCCGTTCACAAACATCGCGTATGTACGGATACCAAAATCCTTAAATTTGTAGAGGTTTGTATTGATGGAGCCGAGAAAGTCGCTGTTATCGACCATAGCGAACAGGAGTCGTTTGGGTAAGTGACCCGTAACGGCTTGGCCGATCGATAGCGAACTGGCCCCGCTAGTGAACGTGAAATTTTTCAGCGTGACTCTTGTCATGACGTAATATGCGAGATCGGTCTTCAGAGTATCGTCGTGGGCCAATAGGTTACTCGGGTGGGCTTTGATACGGCGGACGTACAGTTTAGCATCGAGAAATTTAAAGATTGTCGTACAATCTGTTTTAGTATTCATCAAATAGAAACTCGGGTTGGCTTTCGTAAATTTTATCTGTAGCCTGACGCCGGGTAGTAAGAATTTAGGGACATTGCACAGATCGCTATGGATACGTTCATACATTTCCATCTCTTTACTCTGTTTCTGTCTGTTCCATCTGTATATGAATCCAGTGTTTGTCGACTCTGCTTTAGTGGGGTCACAGGGCAGCATAACGCCAGGATCCTTATACCAGTATCTGTTTGTAAGATGCGATGAAGCCTCTTCATTGCCATAACTAAGAATAGTTCCGAGATAAGCCCTGTTGTTATAAAGGTCACCCGACTGTTTTATATTCACGCCGTTCAAGGCAATGGTACATTGACTAAACAGCGAATGTATAAAGTTATTTGTACAAACAGTGTGATCGGTCGCGTCCAGATCGGTTCCGTCGGCTTAAGTAAATTTGCCGCGAATGTAGAGTTTTATATCGGGGTCCACATACGTGTCGAAATCTGTGGGGATCAGAAATTCCAGATCGCTCTGCTCGATCGGAGCGATGGGTTTGTAGATCACGACGTCCGTCGCCTGAACAGCGTGCTGTACCGGCTTGCGAGTGAAAACGTCGAATTCGCTGCTCACAAATGAGATACGTCCTTCTTCGACATGGCCAAGTGCTGACTGATGACGATTAAGAAAAAATATCACGTCTTATAGTACTGCCAAGCAAGACGCGTTTAATCTTTGTTTTCTTACGTTTCGCATGTCGCGGGGCTTACCATGCTGTCTTTCGCTTGCGACCGCCTCCGCGTAAATTTTTGATTATGTTCTGTGAAGAGTCAGTCACGTGTTTAGAGATAATGTCTTTTGTTTCGGTCTGTGGGTTTTCTGCGATATCTGTTAGAATTTTACATCCAGTGCGTAACGCCTCGCGTCCGAGAGCTGTGAGGGTTTCCTTACCCATAGACTTGGCACCAGTCCAAAGAACGGGTCTAAGAGTCCTGAATAGACCTGCCAGTACGCTACCGATGCCATGTCCTCGCTGCACGAAAGGAGGGATGCTGTATATTGGTCCGATATCCTCACGACCGCGACCGGCTTGTTTCCGGTAATACACAACAAGGGGATTCATTATTATAAATGACGGTCGAAGGTGATGACGTAGGGTTTTATAGGAGACGAAAATGTAGAACCAGTTTCACTGGCACCTTGCCGCTCGTGAAGGGGATTTTTTTTACCATTAAGACCAGTTATCAGTATACTTGTAATGAAAGGTACGTTTTTCGACGGGTACATAATATACATTATGAAATGCGTTGTCAGAATACTTTGACGGGTGGATAAACGTCCGCCGACATCTGACGTAATCGTTACCCACAAACTGCTGCGTAATCAGATCGCAATGAATCAAGGCGTTTGTCTCGCCGGCAAGTTCGTACTGCTTGACCGTGTGTGGATAAGTTGGAGGACAGCGAAATTCGCATAGCCCCACCTCCCAATTGTCTGTCGAACCCAGGTCTATAGGTTGCGCCAGTTGAATCGTAAACTCTGCGAGCGTATTTGCGAAATATGTTTTCTGCGAGGAATTACTAAATAATGTGATGTAAAAGTGCTTCCGATACTCCATCTTTTAAATATTCTTTACGCTAGTAGCACTTATCCAGCTATCGAAGTCAGGACCGTAGCCTTTCCAGCGCACTAAATACTCTCGAATGCCGCGTCTGACTCGCGTCCTTATAATTTTATCTATCTGAAATTTAGTGCGTTTTGAGATACGCACGGGTGTCAGCTCTTCGCCATACAATTGACCGTCAATTATCGTTCCGTTTAAATCTTCGAGTTCGTAGACGGGTCGAGGGGTCCTACGAATTACCTTAATAATTCGAAACATCTCTGTGGTGTAATTCTGCTCGTCGCCTATGGAAAATTTCATTTTCTCTTGACTAATGCGCACGTGTTACCCCACGCGAAATTTGGGTCGTGTAATAGGGATCCTGCCACTTTCTCGTTCATCCTCTCCCATATCGTTAGAATATTAGAATCGATCACTAAAAAAGGCGACATGCCAGTCGTACTGTGAACGGTCGCGTTGTAGCCTTTCACAAATTGCGGGAGTACGTCAATAAATCTGTACGTTTTCTTATATGTGAAGTATTTGTATAATTTATCCCGGATAGTGCGGTGGGTTCTTTCGACGACTGAGCATTTGACGTTGGCGTTTTTACAGATCTGAAATTAAATTCCCTCGCGTCTTAACATGTCTTGAAACGATCTGTTCAAGAATTCCTTCCCTCTATCCGTGCGCAGCCAGACACGACGTCTCCGTATTGGTTTCGAAAATTTGGGGTCCTTAAAAATGGATTGAAATGATGTCGTGACAGCTTTACCTGTCTTACTTAATAGTCACATGATGTGTAAGAATTTGGAACAGACATCTGTTACAATTAGTAGATATTTGACCCGTCGTTATAAGTTGTGAGGCCCTGGACATCGACCAGATCACATTACCACACGTGATTAATATTCACAGTGTAGAGGTTCCTAGGAAAACGTTTTCGCACCGCTCTGTGTAATGTGTAGGCATCTTGTTTTAAAAGCCACGCCTTAATATCTGCATGCGCTGTATTTTGCTTCTGTTTACTCGTGCTCTGCTCGACAGCGTTCTGCAATTTTTGCTGAGTCGCGAAAGCAGAAGGCTCGGAAGGATCATAGTACAGTCTGCTTATCATCTCTAACATTTCAACCACTCTTTACGTGATGATGCTTCAACGCCGCGACGTTTTGTCTGGGGAAACAGCTTTGCTATTACGGTTCTGAATTTGGTTCCGCTGGAGACGTGTATGGGGAAACTGGGTTCGTAAACCTCCAAGTGAGCACTGGTCAAATCCAAAATGATCTTATATTGTTTGAGGTCGTTTTCGCTGACAGGGCTGTTAACTACTTTTTGGAGTAATTTCCAGAGACCTCGCTTGCGTTTAAAATACTTATCCCTAACATAGAGGTTACTATTTGTATCCACTGTCCCATCGGAATTACCCATAAAAATCGGTTACCTATTTTACGCAAACCATACTCTGCATCGAGAACGCCACGTTTGTGAACATATGGTGACAGGTATGGGCAAGCAATCTCACCGATAGATTTCCTAGCAAATGCTCGTTCCTCTCCTTCGCTAAAGGCACCTGTATCCACATCATCGTCAATATTAACATCATCATTATCATAGGCAGCTGTAGTAGCAACGGCAAATCTAGTACTAACAGCTCTTGTCTCTGTTTCATATACAACGTCTCCCGCAGAAGAGGTTGAGGGAAGCACTAGAGGCGAAGGCGAAAGGCGTGTGGGAAGAATGTCGGTAGTCTGCGCGGATGACTCGATTTTCGGTAAAGGTACTTTCTGTGCGAGAGTAGTTTTAGGTAATACCGCTTTCATAAAGTCGGCGATTGCCTTTATCAACGCTTTACGTCTTACAGCGGCTTCTTCAATTTCTGCACGTGTCGTAATCCACTTATCATACGGATAAAGCGATTTTTCTTCTTCTTTGTTACACGTTCGCGTGTCTTATGTTTAGTGATGTGCGCTCTTTTTCTAAGAGACTTTTTCGCGGCTTTGTAGATTTAGGAACAGAAGTAGATAATTGTGACGGTCGCTCATTTTCATTTAAATAATCCTACGAGACAAGGTACGTTTTACGTAATATTTTTTACGTGTCGCGCGAACGAAATTTAAGACTGGCTACAGTGGGTATAATGGCACTTAGCAGAGTCACGAGAAATCTTCCAAGTTGGTTTATCAGACGTTTCTTAGTCGATATTAGCACGCGCTTATCTGCGGGCGCTCGGAGTGGAATTTTGAACTATCGTAATCTCTTCTGACAAGCAGTCAACTTTAGATTATCGTTTAGAACGTTCAGAACACACTCGCTAATAGATTTCACGAGCTTGCAGTTACAGTTTTTAATTATGACTCTTCGCAATGGTGGTTTTGCTGTCTTGAGTACTTGTAGATGGTGATATTTGGATTTTATGTGCTTCATCTATTACCTTAGCGTAAATAATGGGAGGATGTTCAGATGGAAAGACATTGGTTCGAAACCGTAGCAGGTCTGTTGTATCCTGGGCGAAGTCCAATATCATATAGCCGTGAGCGTTCTGAGTCGATACGCTTCACACAAACTGGCACTAGCTTCGGGAAGCACTTGCCGCGCGAGGTATGTAAACTGGTACCTACCGCGAACGTTTTTTAAGGTGACCAGTTATTTCGCGTTAAGCGGTATGTCCCGGCAGTGCGGTGCTTGATGAAAAAAGTTCTGGGTAATTAGAATTACACTGAGGTTCCTGTGGTGACTGCCCTTAGTAAAAAGGTCACACACGGCTCGTGAATACACATCGTTTAACAAGTCGTCAAGAATAAAGAGTCAAGATATGCACTGGACGTTTTCAAAAATTTCGGGTACGCCCTCGTGAATCTGCACGTTCTTCCTTAACGCGGCCAACAGATGCCTAGACACGGCACTCTGTTCACTGTAACACCAGATAATTCGACCTGGGAAATCTTGTTCGGTACAAAAAGTGTCGAGGTTTTACCGGAAACGTATACAGAATGTCGACTTTCCAGATCCCGTAGGGCTTCCGATAATACTGGTAAACGGATGTTTAAACCTGAGTCACCGGCCATGAACGTCCGTTGTAGGCATTCACTCAGCGTTTATATACCCGAATGGAAGGGACGTATTATCGTTCAAGCGCCTTCGTTTCAAAAAAGACACTGTAGGCTTTTTCCTGAGGCTCGCTTATAATATGTACTCCCCCTCTACACCATTTACGTTTCATCTTATTAGGCGTGCTTACAATTACGGTCTCTTTCTAATCAGCTGCCAGAATCATGTCTCATTTTCTCGAAATTGACCAATTCGGTTGCGCTAAAATTAAGAGTAATTCCGCACACTTTACAGACTATCTTGCTCTCGCCCGTCAATGTATTGAGTGTTTTGTACGCATAATATTTGGTCCCGCACAGATCACATCGGAAATTATTTCGTCAGGTTACAGTTCCGATGTCATCTGCCCTATATTGTCCCCCGTTTCGATTAGCGAGGGTTCGTTTCTCGGTTGTATGTGTATAACAGCATCCGTGTCCGTATAGATTGCTTTGTCTTTTAGTCTATCCAGATAATTATACAGGTGAATTCTCGCACCTGCGGTGACGTAGGCGCCTATGACTTCGTTGGTATGACATGCTCGGCACGCGTTCTTCTGAGGAAAACTGCCAAGAGATCCAACCCACTTTGTCATTAGCAAACAATATGTTATGTACTTCGATTCCCGGCGTTACCAGAAATCGGTACAGTTAATGGGGATCTGAAATTAGTTTTGTCTGTGGCCGATTGCTTCTCTCCGTCAGCTTTCCCCACAAGGAGTTGGGACAGAGTTTCGCCAGAATTCGTTCGCCGCGTTATATCGGATCTAATCTTTGTCTAGCTGGATACCTCCGTTCTGATAGAACTGTAGAATGTATCATTTTCATCATCCGGGGTTCGAACCCAGCTAGGATACCCACTAGCTTCCGCTTTGATGTTCAGAAACGTGTTTATGTATTATGTGTATATGTGTATGTTTATACGGAATGTGTATATATTAGAGTTCGCTTTCACCGGTGTCGGGACCATATTGCGTGACATCTTACTGGTATACTTCTTGAATTTCTAAAATTTTATAGACTTTGTTAACAGTCAATCACACTTCATCAATCTACCACTTGCCATCCAGATATCTTTCAGCATCGCTTAAATGCAGACATTCGCTAGTCGTGTTATGTTCTCGAACACACGACCGGCACAGGCAGAATAAAAGCTTCCTGTTGTGTCGAAATGGGAGGACATGGTGATAGAGGTCCTTTGGCAGCACAATAGTGCATTTCATCAATCCGTCCATCTTTAGACAGGCTTCCTTATCGGCACATGCGTCACCGACATGAATGACCAGATGACCTATGGGGAACTTGATATTCTTGAAGTTATACAGGTATAGACTCACTACGTCACAATACTGGACAGACTCATCTTCCTGCAGTATGTTATAGTGGAGGCGTATGGCTTCGGTTCGACCACCGTACAGAACATCTCGGGTGATCAGGGGCACGTGTCTGACTATGGGATGCACTAGCAATTCGGGTTTCTGCTCCGCTATCTGGGCTTCGTCAAACTGACATTCCCATTGAATCTTAACCAGGTATCCTGCCCAAGTTATCTGTTTGATTCTCGCCATCGTCTTCTCATAGCGTTCGGCCAGAGTCTCTCCGCCCATCGTTTTCACGTCTCTGAAAGGCTGGCATGTGCAGCCATGGAAATAACATCATAGAAATTCGTAGACGCTGCGGGTCTGTCTACAGTAACCGTCAATGCTGTAATGCAGCAATTCGGGAGGTCTGTACTCGCGCCCGTTTCTAGCGTGATATATCTGACAGCCGTCGGTCTGTTCCATATGCAAGAGCCATATTAGAGCTTTCTTGCTATATTTGTTATTAGCGCTGTAACCTCCCGCGTGAATCAAACCAACGGTCTCTGGTTTCAGGAATTTCTTGCGAAGCACGTTATTGCATGCTGACGCGATTGTCAATGCCTCTAGGAAATCCTCCATATTTCCGATCTCGATAAAATCGCACCTGAATATCTGAAACGCCTGTCGCAAGACGCTGACGTCATCTTGGTAATACTGTTTCAGCACGCGACGGTTGTCAAAGACCTTGTCTTTGTGCTCGTCATACCAGGCCATGAAGCCCCTTCTCTCTCCCTCTCCCGTGTCATCGACGCCATAATACTCGATGTCTGGTATGGGGCCAACATAGTTCAAATTTGTCTTTGTGTTGAAACAGTGCGGAAACCACGATTTGTACGTTGAAAGTCCGAATGCCACGGGTAATTTACGTAAAGGCATGGGCAAGTAAGACACGGAATCTAGAAAATGCAGGTGCTGCGTTCGCATGCTGATAAAGGTTTGCGCACATAAAATAATTTTGGGATTCCATTTCAGAAAGATGGCTCTATTCAGAATAAAATGCGAATCAAAAGCCTTGGCGTTGTGCGCTATTGCCACGACCTTTTTACACCAAGGTCGAGGTTCGCAGAGATAAGATAACAAGTCCCCCACTGGATCCTCGAAGAAAGAATGGCATCTCCTACCACAGCGTTCACAATCCACGCCGATATCGTCTGGCAACTCGCAAGCCGTACAGAACTGCTGTAAACAAACAAGCATCGGAATGTGCACATTTGCCTTATCTGAGAACTTTTTATCCTGTGTGGTTTCAAAATCATAGAACACGAATAAAACATCGTCGCTGCGCGGCAATTCGTTCTTTAAAGGTTTCATGTAGCAGAAATGACGGACCTCCTTGTTCTGATTGCAGTTTTTACAGTACGGTATGAAACATTCGTGCTTTTTACCGGTTATGAATCTATCGCACACGTCACAGTTGCGCTTCGGTTCGCACACGGACTTTCTTCCTAACTAGTTCGTCTTGTGATTGTCAAAACATGCTTGACTCATAAACTGTCTATTACAAGACTCGCACAGAATTCGAACATCGGTGTATGAACATGGCGGAATGGACATACAGTCACTGCACGACTCCTGACACCTATGCGTCACGCCACATTTACATCCTTTGTTACAACCTCTACAGACTTACCTCCGTGTCATCGCAACTGTCAAATTATTCATCACGTGATAATGCTTTGAAACAAAGTCATAAAGCAGGCTAATTCTCTTTTCGGATTCCACCTGTCCGTCAAACACTTTATCATCACAATTTAATCCCCCGAAAACGACAATTCTGTACTCTTTGAAATGCTCCTGAAATTTCATTAGTTCTGGGAATCCTCCGCCATTTGTTAGATCAATACCTGTCGTCGCAAGTAAATGATTCACAACCGAACGTATCATATACCCCTTACGATACGTTACATAATTTGAATCATTAGTTAATTTGGCAATGCCAATAATTAGGGCTTGAGCCAAGCAGTTTTCTCTCGCCTTGATTTCTACGATACTCCTTTTCAGATGGGCCATGGCCTCTAGCGTTCAACCCTTATTAGTGATGCACCCACCTCCAAAACTTACTGGCTTTTTTACAGAATGGACGGTCATCACTAAATTATCTAGAGCATTAAACCTAGCCTTTGTCTGGGCCACCTCGAAAACTGACCAGATCACATTTCCCATTATCTGGTCCTTTCTTCTGAAGCTGATCCCTATAACTTTGTCCTGCACATTAACTTCGTTGCTAATCGTAACTCCGACAATATCAGAATCCTCGCAGTCTCGTAACGCGTACTCAAACAATTCTGTCACACTGGCTAAGAAATGGGACATAGGGTTCGATTCCTCTACCTCAAATGGGGTAAGAGACGCACGGTAAGCCGCGTTTCCTCAACATCGAAACGCCTGTACTGTCTAGTCAGTTCCTGATAGATCGTAAATCTTCGAGTCTGAATATCATCTTGTGCCATTCTGAAATCAACACGTGAATGATATGATCAGATCATGTTTCACCACACACACAGACACTATACAGTGTTTAAGAAATATATTACTAACCTGTATCGCAGCACAGGAGAGAGAGAGATGTTGCTGCCCTATACGGTTATGTAGATATCACCTTCCTCGATCTCAATTTATTTCCACGATACTTATGTCTTTATTGCTCTTAACCTATATCTGGTCATATGCTAAAAGTTATCACGTGCTTGTCTTTAGTTCCAAAAGTCGCCACTGTCGAACATAAAAAAAGGCCCTGCCTATAGCCAACTACTACCAGGCGAAAGGACAGCGGAGAGAGAATAACTGAGGAAGAAATAACAGGATTTTTCCGAAAAAGAGAAAATTTTGAGGTAAGCATTTCCTTCATTACATTGTTCCTACGAACGGATCAAAGTTAATCGGAGCTTGCATAGGCCTTGCAATTTTTTTCAGATGGATCTATCGATGAAATTTAAGATGACTTCGTATTGTCAGGCGATTACGATAACGTCTTTGAAGATGAACACAACCCATCCCATTGAACGAACAGAAAAGATCTAGACTAGATTTGGCGAAGCGATATTACTGACTTTACAAGAATCCACGCAGACATTTGTGAAAGTATTTCTACCCAGACATTACGGGGCGCTCTTCACCGACAACGATCTGCATTCGATCAATGAAAAATAAGTTTCACTAGCCCTTAAATACCTTGGCAATTGCCCCACGTCAAATTCCTACGTTCTAGAAATAGAATAAGAATGGAAGATATGTGTCTGCAGGACAACGGTTGGCAGGAACAAGGATACTGGTTCCCGTTCTGCGTCTACGTCAGATATGTCAAAGGACCTGCTTTTTACCGCGAATGTCAGAAGTATCGCAAAGATCGATACGGCAACACTGTAGACACACAAACTACACCTCTGTAATCTACTATTAATAAACGAGCAACAATGACAACAATTTATCCATCTTATTTTTAGAATGAAGGAATACCTACCCCAAAATTCCTTAACTATGTTTTGTTTCACTTTAAATTCATGCAAGAATAGTAATAAAAACCGTTCATTTACAGTTTATACTGCGACTGATGATGGAGATGATTTCCAAAATAACTGTATGTAAACTTGAAATAAAATTCTCGAAGTAGCAAAACCTGGTGGAACGTAGAGAGGTCTTCCCATGAAAATAAAGAAGCATACATCCAGCGCATGTTGCATCGCAAGCTGACTAACTTGATTGCATCATATATATGCAACTGCGGCGGGACTTGTTTATGTAAACATTTGTAAGTCTTGTCGCGAGTCTGATCTCTGACCTTTTCAACTTACAGCATGTGCAGGGATATCCATCCGCTATCCTCTACAATACTTACTTTCACGTCACATTCACATTGTAGCGTATTTCTTTTACATCCCTGATGCGTCACTGTCTTGTGTGCATTTTCACGAATTCACCAATCGTCTCGGGTTAAGTTCAAAATTCTCCACACATAATCCCTTTTTACATTAACTTAAATTACATTCTAGCACATACCACATTCAGTACAACATTGTTTTCTGCATGCAAAAACGTACTACAAAATCATCAAATGTTGAGATGTCAAAATAAACTTTCGAAATTTGAGAAATTTCGAATTTTTTATTTTTACAGGGTCAAACACGTCGACATTCGGACTCAACAGGTATTAAAATTTGACTACCTGGCATAGTATTTATTTTAAAATAAAGTTTATGAAAAACGTTGGCCAGTCATGAAAACGTATCAGAGCGTAGTTCAAATACTACGGATGGTTAGGTTAGTTTAGAAGAATACCAAACTATACGCTGGCACTGCTATGGCATGCGGTATTATTAACATACGTCCATTACCAATATCTCGGCTTAACTTCAAAATTCTCCACACAATCCCTTTTTACATTTAAGCTTGTTCAACAGTCAATGTAAACTTATTTTTTACGTGCAGCAACATACTACAAATTCGTCAAATGTTGTGTTGTCAAAAATAAACTTTCGTAATATTAAGAAATGTCGATTTTTTTATTTTTACAGGGTCAAACGCGTCGGCATTCGGACTCAACAGGTATTAAAATCTGACTACCGGACATAGTTCTTTTATTTTAAAATAAAGTTTATGAGAAACGTTGGCCAGCCATAAAAACGTATCAGAACGTAGTTCAAAAATCTACGGAGGGTTAGGTTACTTTAAATGAATACCAAACTATACGGCGGCACTGCTATAGCATGCGATATTATTAACATACGTCCATTACCAATGTCTCGGCTTAACTTCAAAACTCTCCACACATAATTCCTTTTTACATTTAATTCAATTGCTTTCGAGCATGTTCCACAGTCAGTGTAAACTTATTTTCCACGTGCAACAACGTACTATGAAATCATCAAATGTTGAGTTGTCAAAAATGAACTTTCGTAATTTTGAGAAATTTCGATTTTTTTTATTTTTACAGGGTCAAACGCGTAGACATTCGAACTCAACATGTATTAAAATTTGATTACTGATATAGTTTTTTAAATAAAGTTCCTATAACAATTTATATAATCACGTGTACACGACATGACTAACATATTACGTGATAGTCTAGTGGAAGTCCGAACCAATACCATCTTATCTCTGTCTCTTTCTGTAGACTTCTGACTCTTAAACATGCGACATTGGCATTCAGTCGAAGGCCAGCGCCCGCCGCGTGCAGTACACCGCCGACCGGATAAATATACCAATCTATTCGGTGGCAACACTAACATGACGTCAACCCTAGATATTAAAACAGGTCCATTACCAAACACCACGATGCTCTTACCTCATACCAAACTACCTATACCTACCATTACATCGGCCAAGACGGCCAGAACTCAGGGAGCAGGGGGCTATGGTGGCACCATGACAAAATACCTCGGAAAAAGTCGAAAGCCCAGGACTGCCTATACCCGTACCCCTACTACTGTCGTTTAAGGAATATTTTTTCTATGATCTGTAATAAGGTTTGGAGGAGACTAATTGGACGATATGATGTTATTTCACTTGTGTACTTTCCTGGTTTTGCAATCAGTATGATTTGTCCCACTTTCAGCTGACAAGGAGTATATTCGTTTTGTAGGACGGCATTGTAAATTTGTGTTATTGCTCTGAGACCTTTTTGGGAACGTTCTTTAAGGATTTTTCCGGTGATCAAGTCGTAGCCCGGAGCATTTTTCTGGATTGATTTTATATTGTATGACATTTTTAACCTCGTTAATTCGGATTTTCTTCATTGTCAAGGCCATTTGGTGTGGGGCGTTTAATTCGTTATTAATGGGTCCTCATTCCATTACCGACAGTTGGGACGGAAAGGGTCGAAAGACCAAAGCGAGGTGCTCTGCAGAAGCCGTAGCTTCTTGTTTGTCCGTTCTGGTCCAGGTGTTGTGGTTTATTCGTATTGGTGATATGTGGTGTTGAGGACGTTTCATCTTACGAGTGGTTTTGCATAAAGAGTAATCCTTAACTTCAGTTCGTGTTAGTCCTTTTAGATAGTCTTGGATACCTTCATTTTTTAGATTATGTAACTAATTTTAAGTTCTATTGTTATCTTGTATCCTTGTTTGTCTTGTGGGACTTTTGTTAGCTGTCATCTTTTATGGGCCTTTCTTTATTCTATGTTTTACGGTTATTGGGCGATCTTCTTTAGAGTTTTTTTTTCGTTTCCATCTGGTATTGCTTGCCATGCTACTTTTTGAACTGCTTTGGTTATGTTTTCGACTGCTTCTTCTATATCTATTTCAGTTTTAAACA
>Ga0268261_10001801_pt1 | contig 15044 bp, 5 predicted proteins | sample TergutNc150P1_FD_190353 | JGI IMG/M metagenome (GOLD analysis project Ga0268261, IMG submission 190353) | Nasutitermes corniger P1 segment gut microbial community from laboratory colony in Florida, USA - Nc150 P1 (SPAdes) (version 2) | ecosystem: Host-associated > Arthropoda: Insects > Digestive... | reverse complement strand
TAGAGGTCTCTGCGACGAGCTGATCACTCGTCCAGAGGAGTCCTACCGACTGTGCTGCGTCGTTGTGTGTGATCTAGAAACATCAAGAATGGGTGCTCCATATATATATGACATTAGTCGCCTAAGGTTAAAGACCTCCACAGCGCGACATATATATATGTCGTTCGGCGCCTAAGGGTTAAGGGTGCACAAGACTAGACCGTACTATGAATGAAAATGTTAGGAAGTAACTGAAAATACAGTCAGTACAAAACAAAATAAAGTAACAGACAAAAGTGTCTCCACTTTTGTAGAATGACTGATGACAAAATGCTGGATTGGATTCTTTGTTATAAACCAAAAGGATATGGTGTTCAAGGATTTGTATATTCTGTGAAATGAAGGGCTGTTGTGTGAAACTAAATTTCATGCGCAAGGACATGAACTATAAGCATATATGATGTGTGAAGAAAAAAATTGCTGTATTGTCCATCACCTGATTGTTGAAACATGTTCACGTGCACTTCTATCATGCTTGTGTTATTTCATTCTGTGCTTGATTCCAGATGGAGGCAGTGACCTTACAAATAAAGATTTGTCTGAACTGGCTCTGCTGCCTCTTGCAAACATGTTATCTCGGTCACACAACAATTCAGAATGCAGTAGTGGTGAAATGCCAAACAAACGAACACACCAACTGTCAGAGAACAGTGATGGCAGTTCAGACAGCAGTGGGGAATATTTCTCAAATCATGAGGTGAGTGTGTAGCCTTCAGCTGCTAGTAGTTTTAGTTGTCACCTGTATCTGGAAAAAAGATTATATAACATCAGGAACAGTAAATGATTGGTGTAGGTACAGCATTGTGGAGTACACAAAGAGGAATGTAGATGCATCTTTGTTTTGTCTTGTGCCCATGAGATACTCTCAGCTGATATGCTACTATATATTGTTCTTAAGCAGTAATTATGACTTTCAGTTCAAGGTGTATACAACTGAGTAGTATGAACATGATAACACAGACATTATGTCACTGTCATTACACAAACACGGTGTCTGTACGCTGAAGTCATATGAATGCAATAACACAGACAGAATGTATGATTATACAAACACTGTGTCTGTACTGAAGTATTATGAATGTGATAATACAGATAGTATGTTTGTATGATCACACAAACCCTTTGTCTGTACACTGAAGTAGTATGAATGTGGTAACACAGTATGTTTATATGATTACGCAAAGACTGTGTCTGTACAGTGAAGTAGTATGAATGTGATAACACAGATAATTTATTTGTATGATTATAAAACACTGTGTACACTGAAGTAGTATGAATGTGGTAACATGGATATTATGTTTGTATGATTCCACAAAGACTGTGTCTGTACGCTGACATAGTATGAATGTGATAACACAGTATGTTTATATGATTATACAAAGACTGTGCTGTACAGTGAAGTAGTATGAAAGTGTTAACACAGAGATTTGGTACCTTGTAGTCTAGTACAGCACTCCCCACCTTATGCTGTTCCAAGTGACCAGATTTTAAATGCAGTCTGAAAAGTAAAAGAGTTGAAATAAGACATTTTTTAAATATGTGGATTTTGTCCCTGTGTGGAGTGAAAGCTGAGTGAGTTGAGGCAGTGAACGAATACTGCTGGGACTGATGGGACTATCATGTTGTGGCCAATGAGGTTCCAGCATGTTGGAGTTGGGGTTTCAGTAGGACTCCCATGTATATATGTCTATAGTTGACCATATGTTTGCTCAATTTTGATTTTCGCTAACTTCAACTTGCACCATACCTTTCTGAATGTAACTATTTTTTAAGCCAGGGAGTGTCTGTAGAAGTGTACAGATGATTCAAAGGATCCTACTGCCTCCACTTTTAGAGTATACGATTGATGAATGAATGAATGAATGAATGCTTTCTGCACTGTGCATTAGTATAAAGTGTCCAGCACACCATAAATGGCCCTGAATTCTCTGGTTATAAGGTTTGGCATGTATTGTGGCCATAAGTATGTGCAGCACATTTTATTGTGGTGTGTACCAATGGAGTTTTCTTTTTCTTTTTTTAAAAGATGAACATTTATTGAAAACTTTTTCATAAAAACAAAACACTACATTTATTCACCAAACAAACTAAAGAAACAAAAACTTAACTATTAATGCTAACCGCATATTACAATAGTCAGTCTGTTAAACTAAAACAGCATATCATGGGGTTAAAATGCAAGGCCATATTTTTAAACATGAGAATATGCCTGTACACACCTGGCACACCCCCTGAACACATCAGCAAGGTTCATATGTTGCATATAAGGAAAATCTCTGTCTAATGGTATGTAATGGGTTTGCTGTAAGGGTTACACACTTCATGATTGAGGTTCTCGTGGAAGTGTTAATGACGAGTACACTCTTGTTGGATGTGACACCACGTCACCAGCATTCTGGAGGAGTTTGTTATCTTAGTGCCTTGTAGTCCAAGAAGAACGGCCATATCCAAAAAATGGGTATATACTCTTTCATTGTGCTATATATGCCTGGAAGTAGGGAGGCACTTTGTATATGTGCTGGGCTATGCCTGGAGGGATCCAGATGTCTTTAAGAACAGGCATTCTCCTGATCAGCTGTGATGCCTTGCAGTAAACATTGTGTAGGCTATATTAAGAAAGTATAAGGCTGTTCGTTGTTGTTAGTATGTGACCAATAAAACTAACCACATGACATTTAAAAGATCACACCAGTTTGATATGTTCCATATTTCATCCATTGATTAGATAAATAAAATTTATTAAAAAGGCCAGCATATGTTCTCTGGTTGTATGAACATAAACTGTGGAGTGGTCCCGTCGCACTATAAATATATTTGTATTCTTGCATTTACCACCCTGCAGATGACCACAGGAGGGGCTAAAACATGTCAGTGACCACTATATAATAAAATTACATTCATAAAATCAGAGTACATTTGTTGATCTGTTTAGTAAATTTTAAATATCATGTCACTTTAGCTCTGCAGTTTTTGTGTGTGGTGGTTACAAAAACTCATGTTTTCAAGATGACCTTACACTGGACAGTTGTGTAATTTTTGAGAAATTTTGGAGGAGTTTGTAGAACACTGAGTATGCATCTATACCTTTGTATGGTACAGTTTTGAGCTGTTGTAAATGCATCGAAATAAATGAAGAACTACACACTGTGCCCCGACATGAAGAGTAGCTGTGGTGAGTCAGGTCATGATGTTGAAAGTCCCCGTTCCTTATATGATGAACTGCATATTGGAGAGGTTTTTGGAAATAATATTCTTTTACAGAAGTGGTTTGTCTATAAGGGCTGCAGGGCTTCAACTCTTCCAGAAATTTTGAGAAAAATTAAACTAATCATCTGAACAAAAGTTTTTGTTAGGCGATATGTACATTATTTAAAAGAATATAATTGAAATAATTTAAATTCAAATACTCGCAATGGACTGTAAGTGCTGCTGAAAGTGACCATGCTGCGCATTGGGTCTGCGCAGCTAGGGTGAGTGGTGGGAATATGGGAGCAGATAGATTGCAGACTGCAGCCCAGAGAGGGTTTAAAAGAGGGCTTAATGCATCTGTTTACCTCTCCTGACTTTTCAAACACGAATTTTAATAACCATTTTACCCACCTGTTTTCAAACCCATATTTGCGAATGTTTTAATTTTAGTACAGTTTTAAGATAAACATGAACAAGAACAGTATGAAGTATTTATAGGGCATCAATTTTCTGTGGTTAACTCTCACCAAGAAGACTGAAATTATGAATTTAGGTCACGCAACACCTGATTTAGTTATTTCTCAGTCATCATGAAGCAGAATACAAACTTAATGTGAGAAAATTTATGCTATATACATTAAACGTAAGTGCTTCAGTGGCTGTGCTGAAAGAAATGCTGTGTTAATGATGTGATAATCCAGGCCCCAGGCCTGCTACTGCTCTGATATGTGGTTGCCATGTTATGTGGAAGCTCGGTCTTCTCTAACTAGCGTTGTCACACTAGTGTTCTAGTGCACATATGTAGTTCTCCCACTTGTTGAACCTGCTGTATTTCTAGGTGAAACAAAAATACTTTCTCCTTATACATTTCTGCTCATTTTTGTGTGTTACATGTTTAGTTTGAGAGCCATTTTATTTTAAATTATCAGTGAATTTGATTTGAATTTTCTTAATAGACGGTTTATTTCGAGTTACACTGTGCCATCTTTGTTCTCCAGTCTCCTCACAAGATTGAGCATGGGAGCTTATTCGCATATGAAGCTTTCTTCAGCCGGGAGTTCATAGTCCATATGTCCCCTGCAGTTGAACTCACTTTTATATCATAGAAAACTCTCAAAATGGACCTTCAGCTACAAAGGAAGCCTCACACTTTGGAAAATATTTCTGGACACACAACAGAGTTTTGTCTTGAAATATTGTCTCAAATTTTTTCTTTCTGTTTTTTTTTATTTATTTATTTTCAAATAATGTGAGTTCGCCACTGCTGCAGAATGTGCAATGCTGTTGTTTATCAGGATTCATCATACATCACAACGCAGGTGCACCTGCTACAAGAGATGTTCCCAGGTGCATGCAGCATTGAGGTGCGACACTGTCTGACTATTGCAGAGGGAGATGTGGCTCGTGCTGCCCAGCTGGTGTTGCATAGGCAGGAGGTGGGCCAGAATCTGTCCTCCAATGCCACAGTGCTACAGGTGAGCGACAGCCTGAACCGTGTCCGCATATTTCTGATAAATTCAGTGTGGCAGTGTAATGTCCTTATCAGCTCATTTGGAACCCAAAATAAAAGTTGAACAGACCAATTTAACCATTTCATTATTATCAACAGTACATAGATTATTTATTTGAATCCAACAAAATAATACACCTTATTATTTTATATTAAAATTTTGCTGACATGTTTCCATTCTGATTGCAATGGTAGAGGGAGATAACAATTCAAGGGATTGTGCATGGCACATGAATACGCATTTTTATTGGAGAATGAAACTCATGTAACCCTCCATGTAAAAGATAGTGTGGTACTAGACACCGATTTCATGACTAGACAAAGAAATATTATCTTCTCAGGAAGGCCTATGCCTATTGGAGTTACTTAACTACATTTATGAATGTAACAACCTTCATGGGGTGCATGATGGAAAAATAGACCCCACACCTGTTCTGTTTAGCAGTGATGCTTGGTTGAAGCTCAGTGGATGTATGAACTTCCAGAATAAAGTTTTCCCATGCTAATCTACATATTGACATGACATGTTTTTAAGGTTTTTGTATGGCATGCTGTGAGTGCAAACAGGAATATTGGGCCAGTTGTGAGGTGTCAAATAAAATAACATACCCATGTGAAACATACATCACAACCAAATTGCTGGCTTTCTAGAAGCCTACAAATTTCTGTGTATGTACCCATTGTATTCCTGTTTTTTCCTCCAGTTTTTACCAAATACAGAATATCTGATCACTAGTTGATCTGTTACATAAAAATCAACATTCATGATACCCAGTAATTACATCTACATATGGAGTTAACCTTGGCAGAAGAATGTTGGACAGAATTTTGTATGTAGTTGATACCATTGATCTGCCTTAGTAATTATTACCCTTATCCTTATAAGTGGGTAAAATATAGGTGCCTTCCACTGGTGAGACAAGTCTTCCTTATTTTAAATACAGTTAAACCCACATAAGATGACTCTGCTTAAGAATTTTTCATGACTAAGCTGTCAGGATAATGTAGTACCATAATTTTGTCATATGATAACCCACACATTGCCCTTTTAATATGTTTCCTCCTTAAAAGAATTTCCTGTCTAAGAAGAACGAAAAGTTTAAAGCACGTTGCATTTGATATGTTTTTCATGTCACAGTCTTAAAATATTTCTCCAAGTTTTCATTCATGCAGTATTCTTTTTCAACATGCAGTGATGAAATAATACCCTCAGTTCATAAATGTTCATCTCCCAGCTAATTTCAGCAATGGTTCAGAGTTGCAGATAAGCAAGTCAATGTTAATTTGGGAAAGTGTGTGGCAGGAAATGGATGTTCCAACTGTTTTCACATGTGCTTTTCACCCATTGTGTCACAGTGTCATTGCATATGTGTGATCTATGGGATGAAGCCAGGGTGCCATTGAGTATGTCATGAGTGTAATTGTTTTACTTTAATTTCAGTAATATGAAACACCCTGTGTAAAAAATGTAGATACAATTTGTGTTCACTTGATATTGTGTACGTTTGTCCAGTTATTGTTCTGTACAGGCATTAATTATTGAATACATATTACCAAGACTGATACATCAAAAACTGGCATAAAACATAAGCTGCTTTTGGCCGCTATTTCTATGGTTTCTGGTTATGAGTGCAAGTTTTCACTTAACTGAATCATTATTATATATCTTTAAACATTTGTATTATCGTACAAATGTTCAGAATCTTATGTGCAGTGTGGAGATGTAATATCTTTGCCTGTGAAGTGACTGGCTGAGTATCAAATATTTGTGGCTGTTCTTCCCCCATGTTTACAGTGCCTTTGCAACTCACAGTTTTCCTCACCACCATGTCTGTAGTGGTTCTGCAGCTCACTCATCTCACCATCAGGTCAGCAGTGGTTCTGCAGCTCACTCATCTCACCATCAGGTCAGCAGTGGTTCTGCAGGTCACTCATCTCACCAACAGCAGTTGCTCTGCAGCTCATTTATCTCACCACTGTGTTGGCAGTGGTTCTGCAGCCCACTCATTTCACCATCCTGTTATCACTGGTTTTGCAGGTCACTCATCTCACAATCCTCAGTTGTCCTGCAGCTCAATGCTCTCACTGTTATGTCAGCAGTAGTTCTGCAGCTCACTCATCTCATGATTGTGTGGACATTGATACTGCAGGTCACACATCTCACCATGTCAGCAGTGATTCTGCAGGTTACTCATCTTACCATGTCAGCAGTCATTCTTCTGCTCACTTATCTCACCATTGTGTCAGCAGTAGTTCTGCAGCTCACTCATCTCATGATTGTGTGGGCATTGATACTGCAGGTCACACATCTCACTATGTCAACAGTGATTCTGCAGGTCACTCATCTCACCATGTCAGCAGTCATTCTTCTGCTCACTCATCTCACCATTGTGTCGGCAGTGGTTCTGCAGCTCACTCATCTCATGAGTGTGTGGACAGTGATTCTGCAGGTCACTAATCTCAACATGTCACCATTATTTCCATAGGTCACTCATCTTACCACTGTATCAACAGTCATTCTTCAGGTCACTTAACTCACTATCACATCAGCACTGGCTTTGCAGCTCACCCATCTCACCATATAAGTAGTGATTCTGCAGCTCACTCACTACAGTGCACAAATCTCAAGTACCAGGTTGCCATGGCAACTGAATTTTGTATAGTGGCACCTAATATTTGTGGGTTCTTAGTATGGAACTTGCTTTGTGTTGTCCTCCTGGCACCTAGAATTTTGAGGTAGTTCCCATTTTTTTTAAATTTGTGCACCCCTGCCATATTGTCTGCGGTGGTTCTGTAGGTCAGTCATCTCACCACCCTGTCTGCAGTGGTTCTACAGCTCACTCATTTCATCACAGTGTTTCAGCATGCTCATAACCTTCACAGTGAATTAAGCTAGTGTTGCTTGTTCAGCCATCTTGTTGGAATTGTTGAAGGATGTGGCATTTTTGTGATGTTTGTATCATGTTTTACGGGAATTAACCAAAAGTTACCAGGCAGGATGAGTAGGGGATATGGCTGTTTTTCCATTTGAAAGTTGTCCAAATATTCAAGAATTTTTTCACAGGTGTTGGGATTATTTTCAGCCAATGGCACAGAGACAGAAAGCAGTTGTGGATGATCAAGAGCTCAAATCTCGAATTATTGCTCGATACAGCTATGTAGACAAAGATGATGATGTTAGGGAACATCGTCCAGTTGGTCCAAAGTCTGTAAGTATAAAGGACTCTTATGTGCTTGTTTCAGTTCAAATCACTTTAATCTTGACAAAAAGAGCAATGCTGTAGTGTATTAACCTTTATACTACTGGGTGCACATGATTTACTGAAAACCTGAGTATTATTTGAACAGAAAAGATAAAGTTATGAAATGATTGCTATTTTGTGGAAAATAGAACCAAGTTTATGAAGCATGTCTTAACGTTTTAAAGCCTACTGGTTATGTGATGCACCAACAGGTTTAACATTCAACAACTGCATGCTCTGTCCACACTTTTTTTATGTGTTTTGTATTTATCTGAGAACAAACAGCAACCTCTGCCACTTAGAGCATGAACTGATTGGTTTTTATAACGGAGATGAAAAGTGTTTACTGCGCAGTAAGGACTGGGTCTTTAAATAAAGCAGTCTGCGCTTCATCTTTAAAGGGTTAAAGATGAAGTGAATTTCCTTTTTACCTAAATATGTGAAGTGAATATCTGGGTGTGTTTTCCTACATGCTTCTATGTATGTGAACGCAGGTCTTAGAAGTTCAATTATAATGTGAAGCACTCGGTTTGTCTAAAGTGCATAAGTTACATTATGTCAATGTATTATGGTTGCAGCCTTGTCATTATTTCTGCCATTAAAACAAAAGTCACAATTTTTCACCAAAATATTTTATAAAGTGATTTTAGTACTGTATTAACCATGAATATCATTTCCGACATTGTTTCTATTATTCTCAGTGTGATATTACTTGTTTGAACATTTAGCTTTATAGCTGACCACACCTTGCACACCTTTCTGTAACTTCTCATGTATTGAAAGTATTTGTAATGATGTTACAACTGTTAATACTTGTCACATACAAGCTTGCATGAAGTTCTTGGGTTCATATGCTCACTTTCATTTTTTCTGTCTAGTTGAACACACATTAAAATTGAGATGTGCTGTACTTTGTCCTTAAAATTATCTTGCTCTGCTTGAAGCACAGAAACTAATGACATTTCTAGTTCTTCTTAAAAGTGGGCAGACGAACTCCTGTTGGTTGGCTTCAGTATTTTTCCTTGTATGATACTGCTAGTGTAGATTGTGCATATGTGGTGCCTTACGTGCATGTCGTATAATGTTTCAGGAACCAAAGAAACTAGTTAGGTATCGTGATAACAAAATAGTCAGCTTGAAAGGGGAGAGGTTCACAGAGGTGAAGAAAGAAGAGGAAGATGACATGAAGAAGACATACGTGAGCATTAAACCAGCGAGGCAGTATCGCTTCCATTGATATCGAACATTGTTATATGTACCAATATAATCTGAGGGTGGCATAATGTTATTATAGGTGGAGTGGAATCCAAAGATGTCAAGGTATGTTTGTATACTCTTCACTGCCAAACTCAAGTCTGGTTTACTGTGTGTAGTCTGTCTTACGTGGGCTTTGTTCAACACTGTCTGACATCAGGTAGATTCTGTAGCTTGAAATTAAGCTTGTGCTATTTTAGGAGGAAGAAGGGACATGGTAGAGGTTCTGTGAGTTGTGAGCTTAAGCCATTAAAGGTAGTTTTTTGAGGTAAGTTACCAGTTCAAGGTACTGGTGCTTTTCCACATAACTTTGTCTGGCCATTGATACTGACAGCTTTGTTATATGCAACAAGGTAGCATGCAGTAAATAAGTGGATGACAGTGAAGCTGTGTATGAAACATTAGAGATACCCGCACTGCTGCTAAGTCAGTCATTTAAGTGTTTCAGCAGCGGCCTGATGCTGTTCTGATAGACATGTGATGGTTACTGCCAGGAGGAATTTCTGAACATATTCTTTGCATTTCACCAAGGGTTGCATTAACCTTTCAGTTCCTTCTTAAATGGTTCAGGGATGTGACAGTTAGTTGCAGGTAAGTGATCTGGTATCTCACATTGTCACTGCTTTAACCTTTAGGAGAATAAATCCATCCCAAAGAGGTTTAAACAGTCACAGATGTATCTCTTGACAGCCTGAATTTTTCTAGCTTAGCATGTTCATTTAAATTGCTGCCAAGTCAATGCACAGAAAACAGCTTGTGGAAAGCCAGGCCATTTTCCAATACCTTTTAGAGACCAGCATATGATCTTAAAGGACAATAAAGATTAAGATGCACTGTGGAGTGGGTGTTCTCAAAGGAGATTTGGCTTTATTGCCTTCTCTAGGCCTTAGTGTTATCAAAACCTTTCATAATCTCTGCAAATTGACTATTTAGTGTCGTCAACAATTTCAAACTGTGTGTGAACATTAAACTAGATCGGTTCAAATTTCAGTTTCCAATTTCAGTTTCAGTAGTAAATAGTAAACCTACTGCTAGCTGTAAGTAACAATATGAATAGTTGTACTACAAGTGAATGGAAGACTGTCGGTGCAGCTGGTGACATCTCCAGCCTCCAAGGGGGTAAGCTGAAAGGAATGGCCTAGCCTATAAAATACTGTACTATGGTTTACAGTACAGAAGAAACACTGAAAACACTGTAATGAAGAAATCGGTAGAAACCATGTCAAGGATTTGAGAATCACGGAGAGCACATTTTTAGGGATATAAACCTAACAAGGAAATACATTATATAGATAGTGGATTAACAAGGAAAGTTTAATTGCAGAATTAATGGACTCATAAAGATACTGATTTTTTAGAGGAAGAAAGAGGGTGGTAAAAATGGAATTAAAAATGAGAGTAAGGAGAGGTGGTGATAGTTTCCACACAGAATCTGTTCATTTAGTAGTCTAAATCATCTTACTGTGGAAAGGCTTCAGAGTACTTTTCAAAGAAAAGTGTCCTGCAGGTTCTTAAAAATTTCAGATTTGTGCAAATCAACTTTATGTGCACCTGGACAAACCAGCAGTTCCAAGAAAACTGGGCTACTGTGTGGTGATAGGAAAACCAGTAAATTACCACTTCTTAACTAAAGTTGCTTCTAAGTACTCGTCACATCACATCCACTCATAGAACCTGAGCCTGCACTTGGTATAACTGCAAAAGTTGCGAGGGAGGTGATCATGGACTGGACAACCAGGAAACACGAGGAACATTGGCAGTCCATACATGGACAAAGGCAGGCTAAGGGCTTTCTTAAAAATTTCTATGTGAAAAAAGCTTTGAGAATTGCTTAATCAGAGCACAAACCAGTTAAGAATAATGACAGGACTGCTAACAGGACAGTCTTATTTAAAACGACATTGATTGTGACTGGGCTGGTAAACACTTCCAAGTGATAGATGCATGCATGCTTGCATCTGAAATGGCCTCACATGTTTGTGACTGTGAGGCTTTGGCCACATTAAGATTCTGGCACCTGGGTCAACATTTTATGAAACAAGGTGACTTTGAGGACAACTTTGTTGGCAGGGAACAAGGTACAGGGTTCCTGAATGCAAGAGCTAAAGGGCTGCACAAAAGATTGATAATGGTCAAAGTGCAAGGATCATTGCATTGCCCACCCTTCTGTATTTTGTACCTGTCTGGTCCTCCCACACAAATAGCATGTGCACTGTTGCTTTCTCCTGCAGGTTAAGTAGTGATCTCCAGAAGAGAAACCCACTTCCCTCTGGCATTGAAAAGCCTGTTTTTAAGTCACACTGTGTTTTAAGAACATGGAATTGTGTCAGGATTGTTTATGGTTAACAGTTTACCACATATGTAATGATATTGTCATTGTAATTATGACAAGTAATTTCTCAGACACATAAACAAGGACCAGCGGTACTTCCTGACATGGGAAATTTCCCGTATTGTTGAATATGAAGTGCCAAATACACAACATATAAATCAGAGGTTGTAAAAAATGTAGTGTGGTATTTGATTGTAATTAAATTGAAAGTGTGAATTTATATATATATATATATATATATATATATATATATATTAAATTAAATTTGAATACTGTTATAATTGCATAATTCTTTAATCTCGCCATGTTCTGGAGACTCAAGCCAGAGTGGCTGTAGGTGATTGTAGTAGAGGAACAAAATTGCTGCATCTTCCTTGGTGATGAAGGAAAGAAAGGTGCCATTGTGTGTTTATGCACTTTGTTTCGTTTATGGGGTGTGATAGTGACGTAATGTCTTGTCTCATGGCATGAGACAACTGATACTGCATGAGATTTTGCACACTGAATTTTATTCTTAATGTTCTTTGGTCCACTTGAAGATCTTCTTATATTGTGAGAGCAAGTTTGGCTGAATTTGAGCCCATTGAGCATTATTGTGTGTATGTCACTGGACATTCCATGCCAGTATCAACTGTGCCCACTAACTCATCAGATTGACCTGTGCAGGGATTATCCTCACTTTATCCCCTTTTCAGACATCAGCAATAATTGTGCACAACTCCTCTCCCTATCCAGTGTGTTAACTGTATCCTTTACCAAATTCCACTCCTATGGATGCCAAGATGTGGACAACTCCACATTGTTCAGATTTGGACATTTTTATGTGTATGAGATGCACAGTGATCATTTGCAGCTTCTCTGGTCCACTTATTTACTGAACAGGCTGTATAGCAATAATAATTTGTTGATAACTTTCAGAATTGTCTTGAGTAGGGATGGGCAGATATTTTAAGGCATCTGATTGCATCTGCCATCCAATTTAGTGACTACACAGTGTTATCAGGGACTTAACGACATGCAGTTGAACACACAAAATGAAGTACTTAATATTTTCTGCATACCACAGTATGCTCATCCCTGTATATTTCTCTAGAGAATATTCATATTGTGAAATTTGTCTGTTGCAGGAAGTGTGTGTAGTGCAGTGCAGTGGACATGGAATTTGGAACCAGATGTAACAATAGATATAGAACATAGCTAGTATTGTGATGTTGGTGTTTGTGCTGTGGGACATTTCAGTATTGTGAATATGTATTTTTTTTATATATATATTTTTTTTTTAATTTTATTTTCTCCTGCTGTGGTGTACATATTTGATGTAAACCATTTCACACATAGATTGAGATTATGTATTAACTGTAAATATGAAGACCGCAGGTGACCTGATGCAGCCATTTTAAGGCTAACCATCACTTCTGTGGCAGGAAGTATCTCCACATTTCTTGCAGTGTTGAATTTGTTGCTTTGTGTTGGCCTTCAGTGCCAGTCCCTATAACCACCGAGGATCATATTTCTTTATGGCAGTGTAGTATTATGTTTCAACTTGAATGTAACAGAGCCTTCTTAAAGAGGCCATTCACATAATTGCACAGTTTATGTTATTCCACCAGAAATCACACAGAGAATTAATTTTTTTTTTTAAAGTATGAAGACTTAACTGTCAGAATGTTCTGCAATGAAATGTAGGCTCTTTTCCATTGTTATTATTTGAGACCTGTGTGCAAGTTATTTTATGCAACATTTTTTAAATTCCACTAGTGATACTACAAAATGTATGTTCTTATCTTGCCACTGTCATATACTTGTAGACTTCGGTTGCAGTTTCAAACTGCATTATTAGTTGACATGCTTATCATTATCTAACAGTTCAGGATATGAATCGTCAAAGTACCAAACCTCCTGTCTATGATTACATTTTAAAGAGTCAGTTTTTCACTTTAGAATGAGCAGCTGGCTGAAAGCCATTAGTGCTGTTCAGAGCTTGGAATTTTATTCTTTGTACTCTGACACTAAGTATTAGGTTTGCTCATGTGCTTAATTAAGCACCACACCGTGAAAGCACATGGGAGAGTGGAGGTATAACTCCACACAGTTTTAACCATGGCACTGGATGGGAGTTGGAAGCTGCACAGTCTGGCCACTTTACCACTAGGGAAAGAACATTCAGTATCCTTTGAATACAAGGCTTGAATAGCCTCATAGCCAGTCTCTTTGCTTCGGAGAAAAGTTGGAAACAAATGTTCATAGATTATTTTTAGCTGAACTTCAGTGTGTCCCTAGACCTGACAGAATGTTGCAACTACTGTTGTTGATTTGTTCCTTTGTATAGTGTAATTACCCATTGTGTAGCATTTTACTTCCCTGTATGTTTTAATAGTATGTTCATGATGAGTACCGCCTTACTCTCAGAACCAGGCCCCCACCTTCCATTCCATTGTTACCTTGGTGCAACAGTGTTGTCAGTGGGCCTGTATTCTGTTACTATGCCAGGGAGGGCTTGTCTGCCTCAAGATCCAGAGCTTGTTTTTACAAAATTCATATTTATGAACCTTTACTGCATTAGAAAACTATAATGACTGATGAAATAGAGCTTGAAACCACATTTATCTTTACTTGCATCCAGTCTCCATGACCATAGTTAAAACAGTTGTCCATGTCCACTGCAGTTTATTCCCTTTACTTTTGTCTTATATCTTGAAGTCTAGTTGTCGTAGAGGAACCATTTAGGTTGTAATACATTTATGTGTGTTGTTAACAAACACGTTTCAAAATGTCTGCCAAGTGGTCTCACTTAAAATCCATACACGTCAACTATTAATGTTAATACAATTTATTCAAGACAGTGCTGCACAAGGTTTGAGATTTTTGTGACAGTGACGATGGAGATTACTGTCTTCTGGGATGTGACATTGTGTAGTGAATTTTTATTACATTAATCACAATACAAAACTTTAAGTGGTCAAAGTTTTCTACAAGGTCTAAGTTTCTTTGTACCAAATCTGACTTCACATTGGTAGGTTAGGAGCAATGCCAAATATTCGGTGAGAAAAAAGGTTTCTGGCATAGGCCTACTGTATAAGAAATAATGTGAATATTTATGAATGCTCACAGTTTTCAATTAAAGGTATCATTCTGTGTACTATTACGTAGATCTGTTGAAGGTATGCACAGGTAATTTGTGTTGTTATGCAGGATTCATTTCTAGTGGATTCAATATTGAAACAGTGATTCTCCAAAATTTTGTAGAAATATTTTGTTGGACATAGTTTATTGCTTGAACTATGTTTGATGTACACAACATTTTGGGAGGTGAGGTTTTTTCTTCCTTTTCTTCTTTCTCCCTTTCTTTCTTTTCTTTCTTTCTTTCTTTCTTTCTTTCTTTCTTTCTTTCTTTCTTTCTTTCTTTCTTTCTTTCTTTCTTTCTTTCTTTCTTTCTTTCTTTCTTTCTTTCTTTCTTTCTTTCTTTCTTTCTTTCTTT
>Ga0268261_10001800_pt1 | contig 15050 bp, 8 predicted proteins | sample TergutNc150P1_FD_190353 | JGI IMG/M metagenome (GOLD analysis project Ga0268261, IMG submission 190353) | Nasutitermes corniger P1 segment gut microbial community from laboratory colony in Florida, USA - Nc150 P1 (SPAdes) (version 2) | ecosystem: Host-associated > Arthropoda: Insects > Digestive... | reverse complement strand
GGGGGGGGGGGGGGGGCGAGATTTTCCGCAAACTTCCAGACCGGCCCTGGGGCCCACCCCGCCTCCTATACAATGGGTACCGGTTCTCTTTACCGGGGGTAAAGCGGCCGGGGCGTGGCGTTGACCACCCACCATTATATAGCGCTGAGGTTAAGGCAAGAGTAGCCAACTATACATCTACTCTGACTCTGGCTCTTCGTGGTCTGTTCTAGGGTGACATTTTGAATTATGCAGCTCTTCATAAAGCAATTTTCCTTACTCTTGTGTCATACTTTTTAGGTCCGAATATTCTCAGCATCCTGCTGTCAAGTATTTCCAGTATGTTTTCTTCCTTTTAGACTGAGGCAACAAATTTCACATCCACACAAAGCAGCAAATAAAAACTATAGTTTTATTTTCATTTTTAGGTTTTTGGGTAGGAGAAAGGAAGAGAAAACTTTCTGAAAATACTGAGAGTTGCACGAAGTGAGTGTTTGCATCCCTGGCTCTTCTAATATACCAACCATACAAATTTATTTGGGAGCAAGACTTAACATGCAGTATAGAATCTTCAGTATGTATGACAACAGATATCGCACAAAATATAAAACCTGTTTCACTAGCATGTTTGTAGGTTTTGTCATACAGTATCAGCTGTGGTAGTCATTTAACTTACTGAATGAGATATGAGACTGGATACAACAAACTCATGTAAAAAAAAAGTAGTATAGCCCTGTTTTACACCCTAGTTGTGTTTCTGGGAAAGTGGATGTAAATCAAAAATATTCCCATAAGAAATAATGGAATGGGTAGGTGTTAGTGGAATAGAGTGCAGTCAGCCATAGATCATTAAGCTGAAAAGGAGAGGGCATAAATAAGGGGTGGTTTGTTTTGGCTAGGGGTGTTAAAGGAAAAAGGCATTAATCAAGTGGGACATAAAACAAGGGCTAGGTTGAGTTGATTGATTTATTTATTGACCATGATGGTGGAGGCAGCAGGTTTGTCTGAAATGTCAGTGCACAGTAACTGACTATGTGACTGATGTCACAGCTCCAAAGACAGTTGTATTCTTCACTGCCTTTAGAACCTCATATATGACTCAGGGTGTACTTAAATATTGGAAGAAAACTCTGTGCACTGGTACCTCAGATTGACATGTATGGTTTCTGAATTTTTGTATGTGCACTCACTCACTTCATTTATTTTCTGTCTTTATTCCTATGTGTGTATATATTTACACATGTGAAATTGTATTTTTATTGTTTGCAGAGTGCACAGAACAGGCTGCTGATCAAGAATGGCAAGGTTGTGAATGAAGATGGAATGGTTGACAATGATGTCTATGTAGAAGATGGTATTATTAAGTGAGTACTATTTTACCACGGGTTTTTTGTGGTTACTGAGGTACTGTAAATTTAACCCTTTAGCTGTTCAGATAAGAATTTTGTATGTTTTTCCACATATTGTGAGCTATAAAAATTCAAACTTATGACATTTGTATATTGTTTATCTGGTGTCATATAACTCATGCCACATAGTTAACACAACAAACATAACTAAACAGACTTGGATTTGTGACATTTAAGGGCTTGGCCACATAGTTTCCCTAATTGAATATGTTGTATACTGATGTCATTATGAGGTGTCTAACCTAAACAATGCAAACAATTGGTGCATTACGAGGTGTCTAACCTAAACAATGCTAGCAATTGGTGCAGAGTTATTCCACAATCAGATAGTGTTGAAAATTAAACTAAGATTGAGATATAATTCTCCCATTGTTTAGAAGTCTTGAAGTAAATAATTCTGGATGCCACATTTCTTTGTAGGGAATCCAGAAAATTTGAATTTTCTAAAACAGGGGACCATTTTGATTCTTCTTTGCCACATTACTTAAATGTTTGTTAACTACATTTTTTAAACTGCTGGAATGGATGATTCAGTTTTTTACTACAAATACATATTCATTTATAAGTGCTACAGCAAAATGCTTTGGAATCAGTAAAGGGTTGCAATTTGCTTGAGTGTAGTAATAGTTTTGCCACTCTGATTCATGGACCAGGAGAAATACTAGTTGGTTGGTCTGAAAACTTGTTTGATTGTATTCAGTTCTTCCAGTCTGATTTCATATGTGAGATCTCCACTATGATTTTTCATTATATCCTGACTGCTGTGGGACTTCAGAGAAAGGCATAGATGATGTGAAGGTCTCCTTAGAGTTCCTTATGCAATGGCATAATTTTAACACAATGTAGTGTGGAGAGGCTATGCAGTTCAGAGTTCCTTCAGAGGAATATTAGTTGTGTTTCTCACATCAGGGCAACAAAACGGTGACCTGTTATGCATTATCATGAGACTGGAGTTACTGAATGTGGAAGTTTAAAATTATGTGTTAATCAGATTTCTAAGAAACATTGTAAATTGGGCATGAGGGGAGATTAATGAAGTCTTGTAGAAGTATGTAAGTTAAACTAAACCAAAAAGTTTTAGTCTTCAGAGTTTGATTGATACTAATGATCGTATGTCTGTAATTTATTGTAACACAAAGATTCAAGTCTTCTAGGATGTTATGTCATTTTGATTGGTGTGTATTGTATGACCTGCATGTTTAGTGGGGATAATGTAATTTAAATAAATGTCAGTATATATGCTCCAGACTACATGATGCCACATACAGGACGATGGTTATCTTTATAAATTTAACACAAAGGGTAGTTTTTTTAAATAATCAGTGGGCATTCTTAGAGAGTAGTAGTATTATAAATGATCCGTGGACGTTCTTCTGCTTATTCCACCTAGTTCCATTTGCCTGTTCTTAATGATCTGAGTACCAGGATAGCATAATCAGTATAGTGACTAGCCTATGTGTTGGACAGCTGAGGAATCATGCTTTAGTTAATGGCTCAGGCAAGTAATTTTCTCTTATCCAAAACATCTAGAGCCTGTGGGTTTTGCTTCACAGTCGTTAAAGCAGGTGGGGTGTGAGGCTGACCACACTTCCATCTAGTGCTGAGGTGCTGCCGAATTTCTTTGTTTTACACAGAACACCCTTTCAGCTGTTTGTTGGGAGCTCTTTTGCTACATGATTTTTAATTAATTTATTCCTTCTGAAATTAACTTACGCTAGGAACAATGAATATAAAATCTTCAGCAGCAGTCAGAGCTCTGCCTTTGCCTTTCCAACTTCAGAATTCTCTTCCTCACCTTTCACCATCAGGGGAGGGTAAGCAGAGGTGTCCTATCTTGCCCACTGTCAGCCACTCAGTTATATTTCTTTGCACAGCAATGTAAACTGGAAGGTGATAGCCACTAGGAGAGAGGGGTTGTGGTGTGGCTTAAGAGAGAGGGAAGACAGAGTTCCTAAAACTGGTGTTTGAAGTAGACTCTTCACTCCTAGTTCACTTTGTCTGCATCGTGCTTAAACTGAATAATGTTTCAGTGTGGTGAGAAGTTGGCTGGATGGTGTCAATAATGCTAGCAGTAACATTGGTAACAGCAATAGAGATTCAAAATTATTTTATAAATTTTCTGCAAGTTTTGTTACTCATTTTCAGATTTTAGGTTTTCATGACATTGACTGTGAAGATAGCTGCCTTTTGTGATGTGACTCTGTGTAGTTTGGTAGACATGTTTGTCGTTAGCATAGATGATAGGGGAAACAAAATGCTCTGACACATTTGTGCACTGCCACCAGACTACATGGCATTACATCTCAGAAGACAGCAGTGTTTTAGTACACGTTATTGTTCTAGGGGTGTAGATTTGTTATGGCAGTTGAATTTGAGAATTCATGAAGTCATTGTCACTAACATGTAATTTGCTCAGTAACAATACAACTGTACAAAAACACTTGTGTCATGTGTGGGGTTATATTTTATTTTTCCAATTTGCAGGCAGATTGGGCGGAACTTAATAATTCCTGGAGGAACAAGAATTATAGATGCTAGAGGAAAATATGTCATCCCAGGTAATCTCTACAACTTCACTTAGTTATCTGCATTAAAAATATTGTTTTTGTATTGAATATTTGTTAAAGGATGAGACATGTGACCTACTTGTATATGCCCACAATATTTTGAATGGATGGAAGAATTACTTAATTCTGCTACTGAATGTACATGGGGTTAATGTTGTTTGGTGGACTGACAGACATACAGCTGAGCCATTAATGCCTGAACCCAGTGTCTTTGAAGTTGGGATGACTATTGAAAAGCTGAGATAATATGTCACCAGATATGAAATTCTCATTGAACTGATTCAAGCAGGAGATTGAACAGTGTGTTTTGTGATACATAAACTTAACAATTCCTTATGGAATACAGAAAAACTACTTTAGCAACGGACGAAGTTAATTACTGTTCCTAGTTATAACAAGTGTAATAAAACAGGCTGTAGTAGATATCAAGGCATATCACTGTTATCACCTACACAAACATTGCTGTGCAACATACTGCTGTCAAGATTAACTCAAGCTTCAGATTAAATTATTGCAGAAAATCAGTGTGTATTTTGGGTTAGCAGTTCAGCTACTGATCATGTAATCTGCATTTATGAAATACTTGGGGGGGGGGGACTGGAATACACTGGGGCAATCTATCAGGTGTTTAGAGACTGCATGAAAGCCTACGTTTCAGTGAAGAGGGAGATATGTGATATCCTTGTATGTTCAGGACTTGTGAACAGAATGCAGGACAAAATCACAATGTAAATATAGGCAATAAATCCTTTGGAAGTATGGCAAAATTCAAATACTGTATTTGGGAATAACCCTGACAAATAAAAATTGCATACACGAAGAAATTAAGAACAAATTGAAATCAGGGAATGCCTGCAACCATTTGGCCCAGAATTTTTCATCTTCAGTTTCCTATTCAAAATTGTAAAGACTGAAATATACAGAAGTGTGACTTTGTTGTTTTGTATGGGTGTGAAACTTGGTCTATCACACTAAGGGGGGAACATAAGTTAAGGGTGTTTGAGAACTGAGTGCTGGGGAAGATATCTGGGCCTTTGAGGGATGAGTTGACAGGAGACTGGTGGATACTGCGTGATGAGGTGCTTCATATTCTGTACTTTTTAACAAATATTATGAGTGTTCAAATCAAGAAGAATGAGATGGACAGGGCATGTGGCACATAATGAGGGAGAGTGGATGTGCATACAGGATTTTGGTAGGGAAGCTTGAGGGAAAGGGACCATTTGGAAGACCTAGGCATAGATGGGAGGATAATATTAAAATTAATCTTAAAGAAATTGGAGAGAGGGCATGGACTAGAATGGTCTGGCTCAGGATAGGGCAAATAATGCGCTTTCATGAGTGAGGTAGTGATCCCTTGGGTTCCATAATATGCAGGAATTTCGTGACTATCTGAGAACGTGGTAGCCTCTCAAGGATGACTGTACTCCATGGAGTCATTCAGTCGGTCAGTCAGTCATTGTATGGTACAAGCACAAAATGATTTTCTTTAAGAATAATCTTTTCCATTTTAATGGTTGTAGAAGGTGTAATTGTGATACATTCTTATGTGAAAATACATAATAAAAATAATATATTTTATTAAGAATTTTTTTTAATCATCTATGTATTCCCCTGAGATATGTAATTTTATTCAGTGTACTTTTATTTTTTTGATTAGTTATTACACACAGTGGCAGTATACATAATCTGCATTGATTCCTGTTGTTTGAAAATGTGTACTGAAAATACATTTTACCATTGTTTAGTAAAAATTATGTTTTCATCTCTCAACTCTCGAAAATGTGTCCTTATATTTGGTCTGTTATTTTGGAATTCATACAGATGATTCTCATTGCTTTTGACTACATGTGGAGCTAAAACAGTTACAAGAACTACTGAAGAAATTGGTATGGAGTTTGAGTAATATTCGTAAACTATAATGACTATACAAGTCACGTGCATCATTGATTTTTATGAACAGTTACAATAGTGGATATCTTTCGCAGCTGTGCCTTGTACATAGGCAGGATAATAAATTCTAAGACATTTAGCGTATACAGTATGTTATTTTAATAATTACTCTTAACCTTATACCATGTCATTTAATAATTGCTACAGCTACATCATTGAAATGATGGTTCTGCCTGTGTTAAAAAGAAGCAAATCATAGCTTGAAAGGTAAAGAGAGTATTCTCCCTATGCCTAATTTACCACCATGCCATGAAGATGAATGGGAGATAGGAGGTGTAGCATCATGCATTCCTAACTGGCACGAAATGGAGATGTGTGTGCTCAGATTCATGCCCTTACCACTTTGCCCCCTAAGGAAGAGCCATCACTGAGCTCTGGTTGGGTAATCAGTTGGGACTTACCCAACCTGTAACCCCATCATTGACTGAGCTATTCCAGTGTCAGCTGTAGAGACCAGAGGAGTTACCAAATGCTTCAGAAATTTGTAAATGAAGAAATTATATTTGTTACTTACTTAAGGTGTTATCGTATCCCTTTGTGGGTGTCCGATATGTAACCTGCTGTCTGTAGAAGCTGCTGATACAGCCCAATTTGCATGACCACTGAAGGCAGCTCACTGTGTGGTTGGTGAAATACAAGGTCACCATTTTGAGTTTCTTTGTTGAGGAAATGTTGTTCCACATACAGTAATCTTATTTAATTGCAGCATAAACGATTTGAAGCTGTACATACTTGTATCGCCATTCCAGATATTCATGTATTAATACTACATTTTCAAAATTAAGAGCGGTTGGAGGAGATACCCTCCTGATGTAAGAAGTTAGCAGCAAGTGCAGTATACTGAACAGACAATTATGAACAGTTAACAAAGCAGACTACAGCTTGGTAGTTGGGTGCTGTACAATAAATGTTTATCTTGCAGAAACCAGTATCTTACAAAATGTTGCACTGGGTCTTTTGTGTTGAAGAAATAAATTGTTTCATGTTATATCATTACTTTGTGCCATACTCATACTTTGAAGTATTATGTTTATGTAACCAGTGTTAGCTTGATTTTGGAATCTTCATACCTTCTTAAAGCATGAGAGAACTATTACAATGAGTATTAACTTGAAGGAGTAACTACATGTATATTGAAAACTTTGGTTGGAAATCTTCTTTGCTACTTGGAAATACAAGTTTACTTATCTTGCGCATCAGAAAATATGGAAATGAATGAATTAATAGATTTTGGATTGCATTGAGCTGGTTCTCTGCTGGAGAGAGAAGCAGGCTTTGTTTGTTGTGGTGAGTTTCTGAATGGTGCTGATAATGCCGGTTTGCTGATACTGATTATCGCTGTGCAGTGTTGAGATGATTTCACTTCGAGTAGTGTATCCTGCTGCTTTTTGATATGAGTACCTTCAGAATACATAGCAGGACTGATAACCACTAATCCCTGGTTTATCCAAGTCCTGTGTGATTGGATTAGAGAATTGGTTTAAGCTATCTAATATTCAGGATAATTTGTAAATTGTGTTGGTATAAAATTTTGTGCAGTTGGAAATCTGAGAAGAATAATGTGCCAACCAGCCTGATATGGATTCAAAAGATTTAAGTATGAAAAATGTAGTGTTTTCCAGCTAAAATCTTACAAAGAAATGCAATGTACTCATGTAAATTACGGGCATAAAATATGAACCCTCTGTTTTATAACAAATTACATATTTTTTAATTATAATTTACTTTTAGAATGAAGTATTTTGTCAGGCTATCTGGAAAATCCAGGTAGAATCTGTGCTGCATTTGGTAAATTCTTTAAGGTTTTTTTGTACAGTAAACATTTTGTTTTTAAAATATTAATCCTCCCACACATTACTCATCAGAATGTAATTGGGATTTAAAGTAACTTTTCCTGTAAAGGGAATTGATTTTCAGAGGAAGATTTCCTTTTTTTCTATGATGTGATCCCGTGTAATCTAATAGAAGTGTACTGATATTGCAGAGGACTCTGTTGCCTGCTGTTGTTTATCCTGATCGTGGGAGGCAGCTGATTCATCTGAAATATTGTTAAATTTCTGCCAGATTATGCAGTGTCACATTCCAGAAGCCAGCACTTTACATAGTCACTGCCTTAAGAATGATATGTCTGTTGAAATTTGGGAGTATAATTCTTGTTTGTTAAATATGAAGTTAGAATCATTAGGTTATAATTTGTTATTGCCTATCATACTCAAAGGCCTCCGGGATAGTGTAGTCAGTATATCAAATTGCTACAGGCAGGACAGTCTGGTGTTCGAACCCCACTGGGGCAAGATTTTCTGCACCATCCAGACTGACCCCCATGGCCCTCACAGCCTCCTGTATAGTGGGTACCAGGTCTGTTTCCTGGACGTAAAGAGGTCGGAGTATGACACTCACCACCCACACACCCACTTCTAGTACTGAGCACTGAGGCTAAAGAAAGAGTACAGCTATAACTCTTTCCCCAACTTTGTGTCTTTGTGACATGTTATAGGGTGAACTTTACTTGTACTTTTTTTTTTATTGCTTAAAGTTGAATCTTAGGGTACACTGGTGTGTGTTTTATACCTTGTAACATAATTGCTTTCACTTTCAGTTTTAATTGCATGTCAGAAATATATTTTTGAACAGGTGGCATTGACCCCCACACACACATGCAAATGGAGTTTATGGGAGCAGTGTCTGCTGATGACTTTTACCAAGGGACAAAAGCAGCGCTGGCTGGAGGCACCACCATGATAAGTAAGTTTGGGTACCTTCACAAACATGACATTCAGGAAACTATTGCATTAAACAGAATAAAACTAAGCCCCCTAAAATCTCTTTGTCTTTTGTCTGCACAGACTCTGAGAAAGCAATAATAAGGAAGTAATCCATCAATACACAACTTTTATTATAGCAAATCCAAGCAGCTAGATGTTTCGGTTGCATAAAGCAGCCATCATCATCAGGCCATATGTATCAGAAAATTTGAAAAGAAAATAGTATAGCTGTAACTATACATATGTTTATAAAATCTGTGGCTGAGATCTCGCCCTTACATGAAGTATATGTGAATGTCACTTCTTTTATACTTTCAACCACCCACACATGGCACATCATTCATCAGATTAAAATATGAACTTTTATGGAGGTTTTTATTTTTTCATTAAAATTTTTAAAATCTCTATAATAGTCATTAATGGTTTTTACAATACTTTTTATATATTGTAAAAGTGTTTTCCAGATGTGATGTTCACATATACTTTATGTAAGGGCAAGGTCTCAGCCATAGATTTTATAATCATATGTATGGTTACGGCTGTGTAATCTTATCTTTACATTTTCTGATACACACGGCCTGATGATGACTGCTTTATGCAGCTGAAAGATGTGGCTTCTTTGGATTTGCTATAATAAAATTTGTGTATTGATGGATTTCATTCATATTATTGCAAGTTACACTAACACAATGGGGATATCACACTTTAAGATGGTATGAGAAAGTTTTGTTCTGTGACCTGTATTGTTTAGGTAATGCAGTGCTTATGCTGTGCAACATGGTATTGAGAAGATCAAGTACTGGAATGTTGCTGGTTTAAATTTACAGCATTAAACTAATTCTTACATATAAATTGAGATATATACAAGATATGAAATTTTGCTTACAAGCCTTTTAATTTGTATATAAAAATAAAATGCAGTAAAATAAAATATAATATAATGTAATAAAACAAAGTCAGTATAATAAAAGGAATTAAATATAATATGATGGGAGCATCTTGGGAATGAATCTTAGAAAAGTTGGGTTAAGATATCAACAAAGTTTGTGTGTTCCATGCCTGTGCATTAAAGAAAGTTATATACTGATACAATAAACCAACAAATGCACATTTATAAATATGTTCAATCACATATTACGATTTTCCCCAGCATGTTTCAGTCACTTATGTGACCATCATCAAGGTGTCTTCTAACAATAATACAATCAAAATACAAATGGTTGTACAAAAATGTATGATAAAACCACTTGATGTTGCACTTGACTTTTTATATAGCGCCACTTATGGACAGCCTGACCAAAACATTTAGCATGTATTGATGAAATTAATAAAACTTTGTTGTGGTTGGTGGCAGTACATATGTCAATATTTTGCTGATGATTCGTGTTGGGTTACAGTTGATTTTGCAATACCAAAGAAAGGTGAATCCCTCGTTGATGCTTATGTAAGCTGGAGGCAGAAAGCAGATGAGAAGGTGTGCTGTGATTATGCGTTACATGTTGGTGTTACGTGGTGGTCAGACAGAGTGAAGGAAGAGATGGAAGAGTTGTGTAAGGAGCATGGAGTGAACTCTTTTAAAATGTTCATGGCGTACAAAGACACTCTTATGCTGCGAGACTTCGAGCTGTACGGTGCATTTGATAAGTGCAAACAACTGGGGGCAATTGCACAAGTGCATGCTGAAAATGGGGACATCATTTCTGAGGTGAGAGCTGAATTAGTCACAGTCTGCCTGTTCTTGCACAGTGGTATTCAGCTGTAGCTAAAACTCTCTTGTTACCTACATTGCAAATATATAGCTTCTGAGTGATGTGTATGGAATGTGAAATTATGGTAACATGACAATTGCTGGAACATCAGGTATTTATTTATATTTTCTGAAAATATGTTTTCCATATGGTAGTGTTAACACATGTCAGGGCCTTGTTATGTTGTATGTGGTGTCTGATAGTGTGAGCTCCATCCAGAATATTTAAGGTTGTAACCCATCCAGAATATTTAAGGTTGTAACCATCACTGACATGCCTGTAGAAATGTTCTGTTTGACTCTACTTCTTGTATTTCTCTTCCTATTCATAGAACAGTAGTAGCACTTTAACACTGAAAAGTCTCCAAAGTTTGACTGAAACACCACATATGCTCAGTGTTGCTGTACATGGCTGTATGCAAAGCACTTTTGTCACAGCTGCAGAGTGTGGCAGCTTTTAAGAACTAAGTAACTCACCTTTTTAGCTACTCATTGTTTCTCACTTTATTCACCCTTAATGGAGCTCAGTGGATCATTTTTGTGCTTATAAGAATGTTCTGAGCCAGATGAATCCACTTCACACCGCCTTATATAATTTCTTTAAAGTCAGTGTAGTGTTATAGTTCTGTCTGTATCTAGGTTGCAAGAGGATGATTGGTAAAGGTATAAACTCATAGCATGTGGTTGTCATAAATCTTGGTCCTGATTCTGCATATGTCAGTTTTTTTCTGTGGGACATTTTGAGGATAGGTTGCCAAAATAATTTTTTATACTTTGCAAGCTTTAAGTAAAATCCAGGAAATATCTCAAGTACTTTTCAGTATGTTCAAGGAGTGTCAGATGCCTATATTCAGATGTGTGTTATTTTAGAAATTTACATTATTTATTCCATTTATGTAGAGTATTACCCATCTGCATGCTTTTTTGCTTCGGATAATGTACCCTATGCAACAATATAGGAAGAGTGATGGTAATTGTTATAAATATTCTTGATTTGTGAATTATTAAAAAGTAATTTCACTGGTAACTTCTTGTCACTGGCAGTAGTTTACCAAATTCATGATATGCAGCATCACAATATTATTCACAGATGGCAGCAAGAAACTCCTCAGGCAATCTTTGTGCTTTGTGTACAAGACTTTTGTGATGGAGCACCAGGGCCTTAGAGCATATTGGCCTTCCTGTTATAATATGAATTGGTTAATGCTTCTGGTTCATGTATGTATAGTGTCCACCATTTATTTTGTGCAAATTCTATCTTACACAACATCAGTTTTGATTTTTAAAAACCTGACATTTTTCAATGTCAAATTACAAGAAATTTTGGCCATATATAAGATAAAAATAGTTCAAATTGCAGTTTGATGAAAACAGTTTCCATGCAGTTGATAGTGTGTTCATTGGGTTGCAGAATACAAAGAAGTTGCTGACAAGAGGTGTGACAGGACCAGAAGGACATGCCATGTCACGTCCTGAAGATGTAGAGGCAGAGGCAGTTAACAGAGCATGTGTTATAGCAAATCAGGTAGTACATTCACATACTCAGACATTTGTAACTTAATTAATATAAACTGTATTTACAAGGCTAAATATTCTCCAAAGGCTTACTGGAAAAATATGAACACTAAATGAAATATACGTAGGAAGTAAATGCAGGTGTTTGCAAAAGTGCAGGATTTAGTCAACATGGATGCTGAGATTAAGATGTGGACATTTATATTGCTTTTTTCATTTTAGAGTTTCATCTTGAAGTAGTCTGGGCTTTGTTTTATGTTCTCTTGATATTCCTCAGTTGTTATTGTCAGTGTTAGAAATTTGTAATGAATTTGTACCTTTCCCTTTGTATCAGTGTAGTAGCTCAGAAGACATGGGTTTGAAAGTGAAGATGATAAGTGAATATGAAATTGAATAAGATGTGGAAGGGGGCAGTTATTTCCTAATTTTTAGTTGTGGTGTAACATTTGCCTGTAGGCAGTGAGGGAAGCCACAAAACCCTCAGTCAGAATAGTTTGTCTCTGGGTTGTAGTTTTGAACCTGGGGCCATCCAGACATGAAGGATACGTATATATTGCCAACCGAATTACAACATTGGATTACTTGTACTGGTTTATTGCTCTAATATAATGAAAAATGTAAGAACTTTACATAGTATTTACATTACTTGTGGTACACTGATCACATTGAGTTGCATTGAGAGGTGTATAAGTTTGTACTGTAAAATTCCTTTAATCTGGAAGCTGATATACCAGAAATCCTAATCTTTTGGCAGTTGAGGAAATTAGTAACAAGACCTCAAAGTGGCTCTAAATTGACTGCTGAGTTATCTCCTGACCCCTTATCTCCTACACCATCAGCTTCTTCAACTATGATGACTCGTGATCCACAGTCTTCTGGTACTGATAGAAATTGAAGAGACTCCAGAAAAAAATAAAAAGGGAGCCTGACAATTCAGAACAAGGAGCTGAGTGAGATATCCAACTGGAATACTCCTCTGATTGCTTGTGCAGCCCAAGTATAGAAGCAGTAACAAAAAAGTATCTGTAGGACATTAGGTCAGTATAGGTATTGTTCAGGAATCCAAAATATTTTGTAATCTAGCTCCCATCTGATCCTGTGGATGCCAGACTGAAGGAATTATATTGTATTCAGTATCTGGATCAAAAAATTGCAATGAAAGGAATCTGTTGTTGAATCTCCTTATAGGAAGAGAACTAAAAACATTTCTATTTTCACATCACATGCAGTTTCTAAGTGAGTCATCATCAGTGCAATGTTCAGTGATGGGTTAACTGGGCATGCAATTTTAGGTATGCAGTGCTTCAATAACTACATTAACTCAGATCATGAGCTATTATTATATATCAAGTTACTGTGGCAGGAGTACTGTGGCCTATTTTAATTTATTATTAAGCATGATTAACATCCCAAAACTGTTTGAGGTTAATTAATGTAACAAGATATGTAGAGCCCTACATTTCTGTAGTGAATTTTCAGTTCACTGTAGTCTGTTCCAATTGTACATCTCACAACAAAATTTATACCAGATTTTGTGGTGGTGTGTCCAAACTGTGGTTAGTAGTCTGTCATGAGAACCTCAGATCTCATTCAGTAAAGTTATTGGTCAGGAAAGAAATTTCTATGTAATAAAGCTGTCACTAAATCAGAAACAGAGGGAAAGTCTTAATTAATCATGGAGAACACATCAGAATTGGGATGTCTAATAGTCATCAACAGAAATGAAAATAACAAAGACTTTCAGAGCACTGATGAAATTTGGAGAATAATAGTACTGTGTTTGGTTTGGTAGTGTGGATTGAGGCTCAGGGATTGTGTCCAGTTGCAGTATTTTGTGTTCATATTGTTACAGATTTGGGGTGTGTTAGTTAAGTAAGTAGTTGGTTAACTGGACATTTGGTTTCTGACATCCTTAATCATGAATGAGTGAAGAATATCCTGGCTGCGCACTCTTAAAGGTGACTTGCTCCAGTAGTGTTTTGTCAGCTTTAGTAGCTGGAATTTGTGTTTAGAGATGTTTTTGAGCTAGGTTACTTTTGTTCATTATCTGGAAGAATGTGGATTTTATTTGTGTTGGCTGTATGCACTTCAAATAGACCTTGATGTGTACCGTATGATGTCACATTTAAAGCATGGACAGACATTACTTGGCTTTTTAATGCTTTTTTATGCAGTATTTTACATTATTGTGTTGCTCAGTTTGGGATAAATGAAAAATGTGGTTACTGTTGCACTTGCATGCTAGGAATGCACCAGATTTTTGTTTTATCTGTGATTGAATGAACTTCAGCAAAATGTGTGGGAGATGTCACAAACTACCGAATCTCAAGACTTGAAGTCATTCTTCATATAACAGATGGTAAAAAGAAAAACCTCAAACCATTTAAGGTTGAACTAATTTTTATGGTTGAAGTTCATTACTGTTTTATGTTATGAAGTGTAATGCAGTCGGAACATATGTTTGCATGCTTTTGTCATAGGTAAGTTGTCCACTGTATGTAGTGCATGTGATGAGTAAGTCAGCAGGGTCCGTATTGGCTGCAGCTCGTAGTAAAGGTTACCAAGTGTATGGTGAGACTATTGCTGCTGCACTGGGCACGGATGGAAGCCATCATAGGCATGCCTGTTGGAGACATGCTGCCGGACATGTGATGAGCCCGCCTCTGAGAGATGACCCCACAACTCCGGACACCCTGATGGAGTTCTTGGCAAAGTGAGTATTGCCATGTTCACTTTGAAGAGATGAAGGTTATAAAAAGTGTTGTGACTGTGCCTAATGTTACATTTATTTTTTTGTGTTTGCCTTCATTCCCAGTGAAGGTTATGTTAATGATACTTGTGCTTTAGAAATGCAGGCTACATCTGTGAATGATTTAATATTCATATCTACATGGTGAAGCCCCTTTCTTGTGTCACTAAGGGGGATGGTTATATAAATGTTTGCTTCATTATCAGGCATCTCAGATTCAAGACTCAAGTATCTTAGATTTAACCCTTTAAACCCTGAATTAAATCCCATCTGCTGTCTGCTGGCATTATTAGGAGCTAACCATTTTCTCCATGTTAGCAGGATAAAGGTTAAATCATTAACCCTTAGGCTACTAATGTCATGTAT
>Ga0268261_10001799_pt1 | contig 15057 bp, 3 predicted proteins | sample TergutNc150P1_FD_190353 | JGI IMG/M metagenome (GOLD analysis project Ga0268261, IMG submission 190353) | Nasutitermes corniger P1 segment gut microbial community from laboratory colony in Florida, USA - Nc150 P1 (SPAdes) (version 2) | ecosystem: Host-associated > Arthropoda: Insects > Digestive... | reverse complement strand
ACGTTCCAACGGTAAACCAGAGGCGGCTACTGCAGTTGATAAGCTCCTGATGATGGGCATGAGGATGCCCGAAACATGTTGAGCTGTATTTAAACGACAGGCAATAAAGCTGAGAGATTGATGCATCTGGTTGGTTGATTTATTTGAAAATTTGAAGCTAAAAATACTACGTGACCGGAATATTAACGGTTATGATTATTTATTGTGTGTGCGAAGTGAACAGAAAGGGACAGTCACATGAAACATGGGCTTTAACACGGCAAGGTGAATCTAGAGCTACTGCTCCCGCGCTATACAAAGGAAACACCCAGGGAAAACATCGGAACTATATTTTACATTCATCGAACAAGAGCTTGCGTCAATTCGTTATACAACTGGATTTAATGGCGTGGTTTTGTCTGCAGAATCCACTACTTAGAGTAGAACATTTGTTGAAAATTCAAGCATTTTCGGGCATGACGCCGTGTCGTTGGCCGAGTAGTGCCCGACGTTTCGAAGGACGTCAGTGCCTTCATCTAGAAAGACAAAGGTTGAAAACAAAGACAAAGCGGTCCCTCGTAACTCACACAACGACACGGCGCCAGATTCCGGAATATTTGTATCTGCAGCAACAACACTCAGAACCTCACACAACAGCTCCATCAACTTTCTGGCCTCACCTCGACCTTCTCCTTGACCACGATTCGTCTAGTTCCTTCTGTCCTCGCTAGAGTATGCTGCTGCGAGATGGGGGTCAGCGTGCTAGATGAGGAGCTGTAGGTTATCGTGTCGCTGCTGTCCAGTGAGTCGTCGTACTGCCGGTGGCGTCCCACAGCGTTTTCCTCGGCCCATGGTCTTTCATCAAAGCTTCTCGTTTTCTGAATCGTTCCCTCAGCAATCCACTCTACTTTATTGTCGTTTTGCACGGTATCCGTTCTGCTTTTGGCAGTCTCCTGCTCGACATCCTCACTATCTTGTCGGCTTCTATTCCGATGTCGCACCGTGACTTCTCTTTCCCTGCTATCAGCATCATCTATGGTCCCTCCGACCACAGACAAGGCGATGCCTTCTCCTTTAACACTCTGTACTACTCCACTGGCTTGGCGAGATTCAACATCTTCAGTCTCATCCTCTTTATTGGCGGGTTCTACTCGCTCCTTAATTTGTAGCGATTCATCAGATTCCTTAAGATACCTCTCCAATTCCTTATCTTGCTTCCTTTTTACTTGGTCCTTCATCTTCCCATCAGTTGTCCTTTTCCCCAACGGTCTGCTTTTATATCCTTCTTTCTTGGTTTTCCCTCCCTCACACGTCGGTTCAATTTCATTTTCAGCCAATTCCTTCCCTTTACGTTCAGCTTTCTCCTGCTCCCTCGTACTACCTTTAGTACTATCTCCTGTTTCTTCAAGTTCAGGTTCTTCCTGTACTTCCTTAATACGGTCACTTTCTTTCAGTTCTTCTTCCTTACGTTTTGCTTCCGCCTGCTCTTTTATCAAACGTTCTGCTTCTTGCTGTTCCTTACTTTTACGTTCAGCTTCTTTCTCTTCCTTCTTTTGTCTTTCACATTCTTCTTGCTCTTTTATCTTAAGTTCCCTGTCTCTTTTTTTCTTCTGACTTTGCCGTGCCACCTGATCTATTTTATTAAGTCCAGCGTCCTTCAGTTCCTTCTTCGTTTTTTCTTGTTTATCCACTTCCCCTGACTTTCCTTCAGTTCTCTCGCGCTGCCTTTTATCCGAAGGTTCTTCTGTTACATTTTTATTCTCTGCAGTTTTCAACTCAGTTTTCTTTCGTCTGTCGTCTTCCTGTTTATTGTTGCTTTCAGCTACCTCAAGTTCCTTCTCTCTACTTTTGAATGGCTCACTATCTCTCCTCGTATATTCGGCTCCTACTTTATCATTACCTTCAGCTTCATCCTGTTCCTTAATTCTCTCAGATTCTTTCCGTTCTTTTTCCTTCAGTGCATTTTTTTCTCTTTCTTTGTTAAAATTTTCATATTCTTCCAAGTCATCTTTCTTACGATCAGTTTCTTTCTTCTCTTTCTCACTTATTTCATGTTCGTCTATTACATTCTTCTCGTCCAGACTTTGGTCTTTTTCGCTGTTCATCACTGCGGCCTGTTCTTGTCCCAAATAAAATTCTGCTTGTTTTCTCCTGTTGCTTTCATCGTCTGTTTCCTGCTTGGAGCTTTCTTTTTCTCCATATTCCTTATTACTTTTTTCATATATAACGTTTCGTTCATTGCTGCCTCCAGCCCCTGAAACTTTACTGCTAGCACTTTCTTTGTCTTCAGTTTGTGCAACTTCAGTTTCACCCAGCTCCTTTTTGTTCCATTCCATTACATTCGCTTCTATGCCCGCTTCCTGTAATATATTTTTTGCACTTTCGGACAGTGGTTCTTCTTTCACCACTTCAAGCACCTCCACAACTGCTGTACCGTGCTCCATCTCATGACTGAGCGGTGCCACTTGAGGTTCGTATTTTTCAGTTGTAAGCTGTGAAATATTTCCGTCTAGAGGTGCCTGATCTTGGACAACAGACTCGTTCGGCTTTGGCTGTTGCTGTGAGACTGTAGTTGACTCCAGCTTTCTTGCACCATTCCTACCAGAGGAAGTACCAGCTTCGCTTTGCAAAGCTCGCTGTTCCTCCAAACGAATCACTCCAGGAACATTAGCTTTGCTTTCCAGTGCCCGCTGTTCCTCTACGCGAATCACTCCAAAAGCACCAGATTCAATTTCCAACGCTCGCTGTTCCTCCACACGAATCACTCCAAGAATATCGGCTTCCCTTTCCAAAGCTCGTTGTTCCTCCACACGAATCGCTCTAAGAATATCAGTTTTGCTTTCCAATGCCCGCTGTTCCTCCACATTAATCACTCCGGCAACACCAGATTCGCTTTCCAAAGCTCGCTGTTCCTCCACACTAATCGCTCTAAGAACACCAGCTTTACTTTCCAAAGCTCGCTGTTCCTCCACAGGAAACATTCCAAGAATATCAACCTCCCTTTCCAACGTTCGTTGTTCCTCCACATGAATTGCTCCAAAAATATCAGGTTTTATTTCCAAAGCTCGCTGTCCCTCCCCACGAATCATTCCCAGAATATCAGCTTCCCTTTCCAAAGCTCGCTGTTCCTCCACATGAATTGCTCCAAAAATATCAGCTTTGCTTTCCAACGCTCGCTGTTCCTCCACATGAATCGCTCCAAGAACATCAGCTTCGCTTTCCAACGCTCGTTGTTCTTCCACGTGAATTGCTCCAAGAACATCAGGTTTGATTTCCAACGCTCGCTGTTCCTCCGCACGAAACACTCCAAGAATATAAGCTTCGCTTTCCAAAGCTCGCTGTTCCTCCACATGAATTACTCCAAGAATATCAGCTTTGCTTTCCAAAGCTCGCTGTTCCTCCACATGAATTGCTCCAATAACATCGGCTTCGCTTTCCAACGCTCGTTGTTCCTCCACATGAACTGCTCCAAGAACATGAGGTTCGCATTCAAACGCTTGCTGTTCCTCCCCACGAATCACCCCAAGAATATAACCTTCTCTTTCCAAAGCTCGTTGTTCCTCCACACGAAATGCTCCAAGAACGTCAGCCTTGCTTTCTAACGCTCGCTGTTCCTCCACATGAATCGTTCCAAGAATGTCAGTTTCGCTTTCCAACGCCCGTTGTTCCTCCACATGAATTGCTCCAAGAACATCAGCTTTGCTTTCCAAAGCCCGTTGTTCCTCCCCATGAATAACTCCAAGAATATAAGCTTCGCTTTCCAAAGCACGTTGTTCCTCCACATGAATTGCTCCAAGAATATCAGCTTCTTTTTCCGACGCTCGTTGTTCCTCCACATGAATCACTCCAAGAACATCAGCTTCGTTTTCCAAAACTCCTTGTTCCTCCACATGAATTGCGTCAAAAATATCAACTTTGCTTTCCAACGCTCGTTGTTCCTCCATATGAAGCACTCCAAGAACATCAGCATTGCTTTCCAACCCTCCTTGTTCCTCCACATGAATCACTCCAATAACATCAGCTTTGCTTTCTAAACCTCGTTGTTCCTCCACACGGTTCACTCCAAGAATATCAGCTTCGCTTTCCAAAGCTGGCAGTTCCTCCACATGAATCACTCCCAGTGCAACAGATTCACTATCCAACGTTCGCTGTTCCTCAACTTGAATCACTCCAACAGCACGAGATTCGCTTTCGAACGCTCGATGTTCTTCCCTATGAATCACTCCAGGAACATCAACTTCACTTACCAACGTTCGCTGTTCCTCCACATGAATCACTCCCAGAGCACCAGATTCACTTCCCAAAGTTTGCTGTTCCTTCACATGAATTGTTTCAAGAACATGAGCTTTGCTTTCCAATGCTCGCTCGCCCTCCACAGGAATTACTCCAACAGCACCAGATTCACTTTCCAATGTTCCTTGTTCCTCCACATGAATCACTCCAAGAATATCATCTTTGCTTTCAAACGCTAGCTCTTTCTCCACATCATTTACTCCAACAACACCAGATTCGCTCTCATTCGCTCGCAGTTCTTCCGCATGAATCACTCCAACAGCGCCAGATTCGCTTTCCAACATTCGTTGTTCTTCCACATGAATCACTCCAAGAATATCATCTTTGCTTTCCAACGCTCGCTCTTTCTCCACATCAATTAGTCCAACGACACCAGCTTCGCTCTCTAACGCTCGCTGTTTTTCTACATGAATCACTCCAACAGCGCCAGATTCGCTTTCCAACGCTCGGTGTTCCTCCACATCAATCACCCCAAGAACATCAGCTTCGCTTTCCAACGTTTGCTGTTCTTCCACATGAATCACTCCAAGAACATCAGTTTCTCTCTCCAACGCTCGCTGTTCTTCCACATGAATCACTCCAACAGCATCAGATTCGCTTTCCAACATTCGTTGTTCCTCCACATAAATCATTCCAAGAATATCAGCTTTGCTTTCTAACGCTCGAGGTTTCTCCACATGAATTGCTCCAATAACACCAGATTCGCTCTCTAACGCACGCTGTTCTTCCACATGAATCACTCCAAGAACACCAACTTTGCTTTCGAATGCTCGCTGTTCTTCCACATGAATCACTTCAAGAACATCAGCTTTGCTTTCCAACGCGCGCTGTTCCTCCACATGAATCCCTCCAACACCACCACATTCGCTTTCCAATGCTCGCTGTTCGTCCAAACAAATCTCCCCAAGAGCACCAGAATCGCTTTCCAACGTTCGCTGTTCCTCCACATGAATCAATCCAACAGCACCAGTTTCGCTTTCCAAAGCTCGCTGTTCCGCCACACGTATCACTCCAAGAACATCAGCATTGCTGTCCATCGCTCGTTGTTCCTTCACTTGAATCACTCCAAGAGCGCCAGATTCGCTTTCCAACGTTCGCTGTTCCTCCACATGAATCACTCCTAGAACATCAGCTTCGATTTCCAAAGCTCGATGATCCCCCACATGAATCACTCCAAGAATATCAGCTTTGTCTTCCAACGCTCGGTTTTCCTCCACATGAATCACTCCAAGAGCATTAGCGTCGCTTTCCAACGCTCGCTGTTCTTCCACATGAATCTTTCCAAGAATATCAGTTTCGCTCTGCAAAGCTCGCTGTTCTTCCATATGAATCTCTCCAAGCACATCAGCTTCGCTTTCCAATGCTCGCTGTTCTTTCACATCAGTCGCTCCAATCACTCCAAGAACATCAGCTTCGCTTTCCAACGCTCGCTTTTCTTCCACATGAATCACTCCAAGAACATCAGCCTTGGTTTCCAACGCTCGCTGTTCCTCAACATGAATCACTCCAACAACACCAGATTGGCTTTCCAACGCTCGCTGTTCCTCTACACGAATCACTCCAAGAACTTCAGCTTCGCTTTCCAACGCTCGCTGTTTCTCCATATGAATCGCTCCAAGAACATCAGCTTTGCTTTCCAAAGCTTGCTTTTCCTCCATATGTAGCGCTCCAAACACATCAGCTTCGCTTTCCAAAGCTTGCTCTTGCTCCACATATATCACTCCAACAGCTTGAGAAGCATCATGCGAGCTTGCAAATGTTAAGTCACACACGTATGTGGCATCAGACAAGGGCCCTTCAAGCAATTCCTGCTGCTCTATCATCACAATTCCCCTCTGCAATTCTTGGAGAGGCGTAGCTAGCTCTCTTAATAAAGACAGGTTTTCCTTTTCGGTAACTAAACATACATCAGATTCTAAAACCGCCTGATTTTCTATCAATGCAATATTTCTTTGAATTTCAATGATAGGCTGAGCTAATTTTCTTAGCAACGAAAGATTTTCCATTTGAATGTCTCCAGCTTCAGCCTCAAGCGTAACTTGTTGCTCCACTTGCAACAAGGCTCTTTGCAGTTCTTCCACAGGCTGCGCAAGTTTCATTAATACCGACACGTCTTCATTTTCTGACAGTGCCTTACAATCTTCCACGGGAACTTGCTGTTGGAAAGCAGCTATTTTTTCAAGCAATTCTTGTATGGGTTTTGCCAGTGTTTGCAACGCCGAAACATCAGTTTTCTCAGACATTGTTTCTGCCCCACCTTCGTAAACTGCGCACTCATGTATCACAGCTAAGTCTCTGTGGATTTCTTGAATAGATTCAGCTAAAGATTGCAGAATGGAGAAAGTAGATTTCTCCGAAAAAGTCTCTCCCGTTGTTTCAAGCTCGATTTGCTGCTGTATTTCTGCTATGCCTTTCTCCAGCTCCTCCAAAGGCTGCGCCAACGTCTGTAGTAGAGTCATCCTCGTTCGCTCTGACATTTCTTCTCCTGCTTCCAATAAGTCTTGTTGCTGTATCAGAGCAATGGTTGTCTGAATTTCATGGATGGGCTGTGCCATAGTTTTCAAAACCGACCAACTTAATTCTGGTAAAACTTCATCTTTCGCTTCAAGCGCTATTTGGTGTTCGATTTGAACAAGATTTTGCTGCAGTTCATATAGGGGTCTTGCGAGTTCTTTTAAGGCCGATATACTCGTTACGTTTGAGAGGGAGTGGACATGAGCTTCAAGTATCACCTGTTGTTCTATTACTGCAATGCTGTTCTGGATTTGTTCGATAGGCTCTGCCAGTGTTTTAAGTAGTGAGAGCTCTGGTTTTTCAGACAACGGCTCTTCCTTGGCCTCCATTACGAATTGTTCCTCTATTTGAAGCAAACCACGCTGCAACTCATATAAAGGTTGCGCCAGTGTTTTAAGAATAGACACAGAACTCTTATCAGACATTTCGCTCTCCCTGGTTTCCAAAGGAACTTGGTGCTGTATAAAAGCAATGCATCTTTCGAGATCTTGGATCGGATGTGCCAAGGTTTCAAGTACAGACGTTCCAGCATCTTCAGACATGGATCTCTCACCTTCTTCGAGAAAGACTTGTTGTTCAGCCAGAACTAAGGTCTTATGCAGTTCTGCCAAAGGATCCGCTATTGTTTCAAGTACAGACGTACCAAGTTTATCTGACAGCTGTTCCTCATTTGGTTCGAGGAGTACTTGATGTTCGATCAGAGCCAAGGTCTTCTGTAGTTCATGAATCGGATTGGCGAGTGTCCTTAAAATGGATATTTCCGACCTGTCCAAGACTGTTGTGTCTGGGGCTTCCAATACAACTTGCTCCTGTACTTGAGCTAAGGCTTCGTAAAGTTCTTGTACCGGCTGTGCAATAGCTTGCAACTTTGAGAAAGCTGTCACTGGTTTTTCACTAGATTCTAGCAAGGCATTCTGTTCTATTAACGCGAGGCTCCTCTGTAATTCCCACACTGGGGTGGCGAATGTAAGCAAGAATATATCACCTGGATGTTCAGCCGCTTTCTCTAGCAAAATTTGGTGCTGCACCTGTCCGAGATTTTTCTGAAGTTCCTTCAGAGTTTGTGCTGCAGACTCCAAAAATGAAGCAGCATCTTTCTCAGATAAGGAGTGCTCTAAACCTTCAGAGACTGTCTGTTCCTTCATGACAACTATGCCACTGTGTATTTCTTCAATTGAAGTGGCAAGTGTCTGAAGAGCACTGATACTTGCCTTCTGCGTGCAGTGCTCTACCGACATATCTATTGCAGTATGTCTTAGAACCATCGCTAAACCATCCTGCAAATCTTGAAAAGGCTGAACTAGTGCCTGAAACACTGACGCTGTCTCCGTTGCTTGAGTAGCCAGACGTTGCATCACCGCGACGCTGTCCTGCAGCGCTTTAATTGGGCGTGCTAACGTCTGAAGGTTGCAACGACCGAATTCATCTTGATCGAATTTTGAACCCGGTTCCCTTAATAGTGCTTGTTCCACTTTAGATAGCTCGGTGGTCAGTTCTTGCATCGGTTTGGTTATAACCTCTAAAAAAAGAATGAATGTTCTGTCTGAAATTGGTCTATCACTGGCTTCGAAAATATGATTTTCCACCTGGACCAATTGCTTATGAATTTCTGCCAAAGGCTTGGTTAGTTTGTGTAGGTCCGCAATGCCCATAAATTCACTAGGCTTCGCCGTTGTTTCACAAGAAAGGAGGGGTTCAATTGTGGATATTCTGCTGTGTAGTTCTTGTACAGATTGAGTCACTTTCTCCACGGCTGCTAGGCTTGAAACTTTCTCGAATATAAGAGCTTCCTCTAGAATCATGATATTTTGCTCTTCTACCACTGACAATGCTCGTTGCAGTCCCTGCAAAGGTTGAGCTAACGTTTCCAATATGGTAAACCCCTTACGTTCAACTGCATTAGCCTGACATGCAGCTTTCTGATTTATTGCACTGATCCTTCTCTGCAGTTCCAGGATAGGTTCCACCAACAATCCTGCAGCTTTATGCACTAGGGGCTTCACGTCCTGTTTTAAAGCGAAGTGTTCTATCAGTAACAGTCCTCCCTGCAGTTCTCGCAGTTGCTGTACTAAACCGCTCAGTGCGTATAAGCTGGACGATTCTGACGACAACTCATCTTCTGATTCAAACTGGATCTTTTGTTCCAAGAGGTTGATCTCCTTCTGCAGCTCCTTCAGTGGCTCCGTAAGTGCTCCTAGCTTGGTTACACTAAGTTTCCTTGGATCGTTCATCGCTTCCGCAAGTACCTGCTTTTCTGTTGCTCTAACACCACGCAGCAGTGCCTCGAAACTTTCTGTCATGCCCTCTAAAATCAACAGACTCGCTTCTTTAGGTGCCACGATTGTAATGGCCAATTGTAATCCCTGCAGAGGCGGAAGTAATGACTCGAGGGCTGACAGACTATACGTTGCAGGTGCTGCTTCGGTCAGTTGCCTTGCAACAGCAATAATGCCGTCCTGCAATTCCTTAATTGGGCACAGTAAAGTTTCGACATATTTATTAGTTTCTGGTTCGCTTTCCTTCTTTGTAGCAAGGTCTCGTTCTACTGCACTTAATTCTTTCTGCAAAATTTCTAAGGGGCTTACGACCAATTCCAGAGCATTGCTTGGACTACTTTCAGGTACGAACTTACTACATTCGTCCAACAACACCCTCTGCACTACCCCAACCAATCCTTGCTTAATTTGTAAAAGTGGCTGCGTCAACCCTTCGAGCCTTGTTATTGATTTTATTGCTGCTTCTTCTTGGTCTTGTGCAGTATGTTGCTCGTTTATTTTCACAATTGCCTCTCGCAAGTTTTCAAGGTAAAGCATTACAGCTTTAGCAGTAGAGAGAGAATTCAAGTTTGCTGTTTCTTTTGGTGTTACCTTCAGAACAGCTTCTTGTTCAATTTTAACCAAAGATTCTGTAAACTCTTTTAGATGTTTCTCGAAGCCTTCCAAAAGCGTAAACTTACTAACACTGGATTCTGAACTCACAATGACTTGCATAGCATCAATGTTTCGTTTCAGGTTCTTTACAGGCATGACCAGAGACTGAACTGTGACAACATGTGCGCTCTGCGATGTCAAGTGCTTGGTTGTACCCGCAGTTATTCGTTCTTCTATTTGGGTTAGCTGACTGTGGAGTCCAGAAAGGAGTCCCATAAACATGTCAAGGCGCTGGTCTCTTTCTGCAGTAGTCAACATAGGTTGTCCCATCGACTTAAATTCGCTTATCTCCAAACTATTTAGGCACAATAGTATCTCCATTAACGGCTGAGCCAATAAAGTCACACCCTTTAGTTCGTCTATGTCATGAACAATCACTGTACCTGATATATCCTGCAGAGTGCTAATACCAGGTACTGCCTCGATGGCATGTTGTAAACTCTGCAAAGTTATCTGCAGCCTTTCTAATACACATATATTTGCCGGTAGTGTTTTGGCCGGTTTAATTTCAATTAAGAACGCTTCTCCTATTTGTGATAATCCTGTTTGTAACGCATCAACTGGTGAAACGAGTAAATGCAGTGCCTTCTTGCTGGCTGGATCTGTTATTGGCGTAGTCCCCGTTTCCAGAGATATCAGCTGTTCTAGAGCTTCCAGACCTTCCTGCACCTCCTGGATAGGAGGCGCAAAAGTCTCCATGACAGCCTGACCTACAGAAGCCATTTCTCCCTTGAGCAGAGTTTGCTGCTGTACCTCCGCCAGGCCTCGTCGCAATTCGTGTAACGGATGACTTAGGGTTTCCAGAATGGAAGCACTATCTACATGTGAGGTGGTATTTCCTACATCTTCATATGCAATGTGCTGTCGAAGTACAGCAATTCCTGTCTGCAGTTCATGAATGGACTGAGAAATCGTTTGTAGGGAGCACTGTATGTATTGTTTTGGCAGTTCGTACTCTCTGGATTCAGAAGTGTCTTTAAGTGTGCTGTCGGCCAACTGCGGCATGTCAGCAGTGTCCTGCTGCAACTGCTCTACAGATTGCTCCACAATGTCCAGTACCGAAACACTTGTTTTCTCAGGCACATGTTCTTCTCGAACGTCCACGTCCAGTTGCTGTTCCACTAAAGCTGAACTTTTGTGGAATTCCTGTGTCTGTTGCGGAGTGGTTTCCAATATTTTACCGGAAACATTTTCTTCATATGGCGCACCTACAGTCGTTTTCCTGTCTCCTAGAGCTAAACTGTGTTCAGTTGGTTGATTTGGAGCCTCCGAAAGAGAAGCACCTGCCTTTGCATACTCAGGTTCTGCCGTAGACTGGTCCTGAACTTGTTTCTCAACCGAAGCAAATCCTTCCTGTATATCTTGCAACGAACGAGTGAGAGACTCTATAAGCGAAATTTCTCCCTTTTCTGCCGCTGATTTCACGTGTTCTGCGGATTTAAGTGATGGAAGTTCTACGTCGGAAGACGGGAGATGTCCTTGCTTCCCCGCCGTTTCTGCGTCAACAGAGTCCCTGACCTCCACGTACAGGGGACGCTGGGGTTCGAGTTCTTTCTTCATTATGCTTCCTTCTGTCTGTGCTTCAGTAGACACACGGCTGTCTTTACCAGTAGACCTCTTAATACCTTCCGTTGTAGCCACCTGCGTCCCTGAACCTTCTTGTCTCAGTACATTTTGTTGCTCTTGTATTTGCTTCATGTACGATTCAATTGAACCGACATCTGCAGACGCCCCTTTCTTGTGGGACTGTCGTCTCTCTACCTTGGGCGCTCCAATCGACGTCTCGCTGCTAGTTCTGTCATCACCACTCTCCTCAAACGAAGCCCCGTGTCCGCTCTCTATCGACCTCTCGTTCCTGCTTTTGGACCCTTTTCGAGCAGGCCGTTCAGGTTTAGGACCTGGCAGTTCCCCTCCAAATCTCTCTTCTGTACTCTCTTCGAAAGATCTACCCAGTCCGCTCTCTACGGAGCGCATTTTCTTCTTCAGTTCCGTTTGTTCGATTTCTCTGTGAGCACCGTCCTGCTCTACTTCAGCCGCTTGCAATTCCTCGTCTTTTCCCTTCGTGCACAGTTCTGTGTTGCGAACCAGGTCGGGCGGGCTGCTCTTAGTTGACTGAGGCTCGCCGATCCGCTTCTCTTCAACACCCGCTACGTTATACGCCTTGGCATCTTCTGAACTTCCTCGGGCACTGACGTAAGAATCCTTTTCCGAAATATAAGCTACAGCGTCAGTAAAATGGTCGCTCCGATCTTCGTCTTCCTTCGGTGAAACACTCCCTTTCGCAGAAGTGTCACTACCCTTGGTATCGCCGTCCGGCTTTGCTTTCTGACTAGAGTCAGTTTTTCTTCTTGGCGGTCGTTTGGGCGCGACGGCGTCCTCACCAATGCCATACGGCACGGTAGGCGCCAACGCGCGTTCCAGGAACTCAGTGTCCAGCTTGTCAAACAAATCGCTGTCATCCTGTTCCACGTCCTTTGGTAGCGGTGGAGCTAGCTGTCCATTGTCATCGGTGATTGAAAACTCCTCCAAATCGGCGTCCGTGCGAAGATCGTCGTCGGCAGCAGACGCAAAGGCATCGTGTGTGACATCAATGACAATGGCTTCCATTAGCAGCTTGCCAGTATTGGAGGTTTCCTTAACGAACCGCAAGGGCGGAAGTTCCACAACGTTGTGTTCTGTGGGAAAGCAAATTTTATACATCCAAAACCATTTCAAGTTTTTTCTAAGGCGATTTTAATGATTATCTAATGTTGTGGAAACAGTTTGTTAAGTGCACTGACCTTATTTCGTACATAGCCCACCGTCTCTTTTGCATTTCATATGCTTGTTGTTTCGAAAACTGGTTATATTGCTTTTAGATAGACAAGTAACTAATAAATTTTGGGTTTTTTTTGGTGGGCATTTAAAGTGATGTCACTTTGTTATTACCGACGCTGTCAAAGCCTGAGATTATATGGCGTCGGTGACAGATGAATGAATGTGAAGCACTGGTGGAACGATACTGATAGGGAAAAGTCGAAGTAATGGGCGAAAATCCGGTCCCAGTGCCACGTGTCCACCACAAGCTTCGCGTGGTCTGGCCTGGGATTGAACCAGTGCATCCAACGTGAGGGATCGGCGACTGACAGCCTGAGTCATGGCACGGCCCTTACTGGATCTTTCAGTCCATCATTGGACGTTATAAATATACTGACCTAGTCTAGCAGGCCCTGCAAATGTCGGGTTCAAACCAAACTCACCCGAGACGTGCTCCGACAGCTGGTCAGCATACATCTCGACCACTTGCAGCGCCTCCTCTTCTGTGAGGTCCGGTGTCTCGTACAGAGACACTGACACCTCCTTGCCATCGAAGGAGAAAGACACCTCGGCCCGCTCGTCCACCGTGGCGGAACGTTCTGTTGCAGGCGTGTCGTACATCTGGGAAGTTCTCTCCTCGTGGATGGTGGACAAGGACGGGTTCCTTGCCAGCATGTGGCCTGTCCCCTGCTCCAGTTTGTGCTGAGTGGCCGCTTTCATCAGTCGCTCTGAAAATGGACACAAATAAACTTACAGCCTTACTGCTGGACAGCCCTGATCTGGACCGAATTAATCCAAAAATTATGGAAGCCATTTCGGTTTCAATATACTTTACCAATCTGCACGTGGCGCCCCCGGCAGGGGCGCAGTTTGGAACAAGGTTTAGTTTTGAGTTTTGGTAAATTAGCAAGGTCTGGTACCTACTTGTGTCTTCGGAAGAGCAGATGCAGTCGGCAGTGTGAGCAGTTGTGAGGTTGGGTGGTGCTGCAGCTGGGCGCATAACTGCAATGTGGGTGACTAGACACAATTTACAATTCACTGGAGGAATAGCTCCACGTATTCTCAATATCGGCAATGCATGAATGCAAGTGGTCATATTACAACACTGCTGCTTTGCCCGCCGGGAGGCAAAGTGCAGCTTAAAGCCCCTGTGAATCAGCATGTTGTTTAGTTCACTGCAGCAGTCAGCAGAAGTGATGACGGACGGAAATAATGCAGCAAATTTTGGAACGGACACACTTGGATGGTCTAATTGTAGATGGAAGGACCATATTAAAGTGAACCTTACAGCGATAGAATGTAAGGACGTGCATACCTTCGAAACCGAGCAGGGAAGCCGAACTGGCCACAGTGCCCATGCAGTTTCGCGCCTCGCAAGTGTATGTGCCCAGGCAGCAAGTGCCGTCTTGCCCAGAAATGATGCGATGGATGTCACCAGGCTTCAGTTCCTCACCGTCCTTGTACCACTTCAGCACCGGCTGTGGCACTCCGATAACCTGAACAGCAAGTGTACACCTGCTATTGTCGGTTCATAATTACCATTTTGCAATAAAACATATGCCTAAGAAGTGCAATTTTGCAAGAAAGGGGGATAGACTGTTATTAAAAATTCAGATGCAGTCAGAAGTTTTCCACCGCTCCACTGTAAGCTGTCCCTGTCTGCAGCACAAAGGCATACAGTGGAGTTTTATCTCCACTGACTTATCTCCGACTCTAGATGGAAGTCAGCGGCCAAATTCACGTCACGACAGCTTCACCACCGGGCACAAAATTGCCCGTTTCCCCCCGAATATGGGGCTGGGAGTGCCCACGTAATTTTTGGGGGTTCTGAAGAACAGCCGAATGTCTGGCCCATGCAAGGAATCTAACCTAGCAGCTTCCAGTTCGCAGCCTGCTCACTAAACCTATGACGCACCCCGACTCCCTGAACGGTATCTGTTGCAACACCTTCACAGCGCACAGAAATGATCTGGGCGTCATGACGCCCAACGTTCGCTCTGAATGGGATTTCAGTTATAGCCACCTTCAGTCAAAATTCTGAAAGCCTCTGGATAAAAACTTCCGTTGCTGCTAGATTTTCCCTACCAATAGTGGTGCATGCAGTTTAACACTGCTGCATCTCTGCCATTCACAAACAAACACCATACTGTCAGCACCAACATCGTCATCAGGCCAGCGCTTACACAGAAACATACATTCTGGGTTTAACTGTCTTATCGACATGTTGGTTATTAAAAACATTTCGCAGTAACTTCAGAATAGTGTTCTACAGGCACAACATTTGACCCCACAATTATTGACTGCCACTTCCTGTCGGCTCATTTAGCCCATTAACATTTCGGCACCGGAGTTTTACATTTAATTCAAATAAATCACCAACCTGATGCAACAATTTTTCAGTTTATTTTCCTGACGTTTGTTTACAGCTGAACATGTTTCGGGCGTTTTCCCGCCCATCATCAGGAGCTCAATGACTGCAGTGGCAGCCTCTGGTTTTACCTTCGTATCGTGGTGACAGTCGTGCTGTGTTTGTGGTCGGGCCGGC
>Ga0268261_10001798_pt1 | contig 15061 bp, 5 predicted proteins | sample TergutNc150P1_FD_190353 | JGI IMG/M metagenome (GOLD analysis project Ga0268261, IMG submission 190353) | Nasutitermes corniger P1 segment gut microbial community from laboratory colony in Florida, USA - Nc150 P1 (SPAdes) (version 2) | ecosystem: Host-associated > Arthropoda: Insects > Digestive... | reverse complement strand
CTGGTACACTGCATCCTGGGCAATTGTTTGTGGTTCAAACTTTCGTCGCCAGGTGCCTCTACTTATGCAAAGATGCCAGAGATCCTAGCGGCAAAAGTAGAACTATTTGTCGAAAAGTCTGATCGGTAATTTTGCAGAAATGACCGCTTCCTAGCCACTTACATGAATGTTTATTGCCACAAATCTACGACAAGTGATTGATGGTGACGTTGAGGTTATCAGTTAGGAATATGTTTTCAAAACAAGACTTGCGACAACACATGATAAAAGAGTACTGGAGTTCGAACTTCAGGTTATGTGTGCTACCTTTGTTTTCGTAATGTGAATAACGCCAACAGAAGAAATTCTTCAATTGACGATCGGACTACAGTACATCTTTGCAGAAAATGATCGAGAATTATGACTTGACCCAACTTCGTAAGATCCTTTCTGACGCGCGACATGTCTCTAAACATATATGCGCACTACATGCAGCCAAGGTTTACTGAATAAGTGATTAAAACGTGTCTTTCACCAACTGAAGCAATTCTGAGCTGAAAATGGACTCGAAACTTTTCGCGCTGAAGTTTTTGAAATCAGTTTAATGGCAATCTCTCTACAACCAAGCTGCTTAGTAAATTGTCAGGGTCAAGGCTTTTGACAAGTGATGATATTCATATAATTACGAACTAATTGCACCTTTACGTGCTACAAAAATAATTTAACCCATCTTACAGAGAACGATTTTAAGCGCTTGATATACAGCTATTCTGTAAAAAAGGCTTTTAACACGATTCACTGCAAGTGATGAAATTCTTGTATTGGTATTCGGCATATTTCTTATCTGCTATGAATATGGGTTCAAAATTTACTTGCGCCAAAACAAAAAATTTTTGTGTTAAGCTTCGCTTACTGTCTATATGTATTGAATATGGACTGGAAACATGACTCGCGAATAGAGATGAAATAACTGTCTTAGAGGTTGACATGCAACTCAACTTTAATAAAAACAGTCTCCGTACATGAATTCGGCCAACTGAAATTGTTCGCTCGAAATATAGCCTATTAGATCAGTATATGAGCTCGATACACTTCGCGAACTAAATAATGAAATACGTGTGAACGGGACCGACATTAGTTTCATTGAATAGCATGTAGCTCTCTAAGGCCAGTTGCGCATGGACAGTAGCCCAGACAGGAGACCGTTACGGATTTGGTACACTGCGTCCTGGTTCCCACTTTCGTCGCCAGGTGCCTGTACTTCTGCTAAGACGACAGAGAACCTAGCGGCAAAAGGTGGAACTGTTTGTGGAAAGGTTTTCATGTAATTTTACAGAAATGACCGCTTGCTCGCCACTTAAGGACATGTTTCTTGCCACAAATCTATGATAAATGATGGATGACGACATTGATGTTATGTTGGGAATATGTGTTCATATCATGTCTTGTGTTAAAAGAATATTGATGTTCGATCTACAGATTATCTAAACCACGTTTGGATTCGTTATATGTAATGCGCCTACTGAAGAATTTTGTGAATTAGCGCTGGACTTAGTCTACCTTTGCAGAAATTGGTCGAACATTATGACTTGGGTCAACTTAATAAGATCCCTTTTGACGCGCGACATCAAACTTTAGTGCGTTGATAAATGACACTAAACATATATGCGCTCGACAGGCAGCCAAAGTGTACTAAATAAGTGACTAAAACCTAGCTTGCACCAACTAAAGCAATTGTGTGCTGAAAGTGGTCTCTAAACGTATCGCGCTAAATGTCTTGAAATCTGTTTAATGGCAATCTACCTACAACCAAACTGCACTGATCAAGTCTTTGGCAAGTGATGAAATTCGTATAATTACGTACAACTTGCACCTTTACTGTGCTAAATATGGGCTACAAAATGATTTATTCCTCCTCACAGGGTACGTGTTAAGTCTTTGATATACAAAGATTCTGTTAGCATGCCTGTTAACATGATGTACTGGAAGAGATGAAAATCGTGAATTGGCATTCGATATACCGCATATCAGGTCTGAATATGGGTTTAAACATAACTTTGGGCCAAATCAAGGAATTTGTGTGTTTACGCTTGGCTTACTGTCTGTATTGAATAAGAACTGGACGCATGACTCACGAATAGAGATGAAATAATTATCTTAGTGTTTGATATGCAACTCATCGGTAATAAAAACAGTAACTATACATGAGTTCGGCCAACTAATGATGTTCGTGTATTAACTCTAGAATTACACCGAATTAGAACAATATATTAGGTCGATACACGTCTAGAGCTAAATAATTAAATACGTGTATACGGGACCGACATTTAGTTTCATTAGTATATAGCTCTCTAAGGCCTGTTAGACATTAACAATAGCCCAGAGAGGAGACCGTTACGGATCTGGTACAGTGCATTCTGGACAAATTCTTAGTTGTTCCCACTTTCGTCGCCAGGTGGCCCTACTTCTGCAGAGACGCCAGAGAACCTTACGGCTAAAGTTGGAACTATTTGTCGAAAGTTTGTCATGTAATTTTAGAGAAATGAATGCTTCCTCGCCATTTATGTATGTTTCTTGCCACAAATCTACGACAAGGGAACAACGGTGACTTTACGTTATGTTAGGAATGTGTTAAAAACATGTCTCGTTTTAAAAGACTATCGGTGTTCGATCTACAGATTATCTAAACCACGTTCAGCTTCGTAATATGTATGGCGCCAACTGAAGAAATTCGTGTTATGGCGCTCTAAATATAGTCTAACTATTGCAGAAATTGATCGAGAATTATGACTTCAGGCAACTTAATAAGATCATTTCTGACGCGTACATGAAGCTTTAGCGTGTATATAAATGACTCTATTCATAAATTCGCTCGACATGCAGCCATGGTGTACTGAATAGGTGACTAAAATCTAACTTGCACCAACTAAAACTATTCTGTGGTCTCGAAACGTTTTGCTCTAAAAGTGTTGAAATATGTTTAATTTCAATCTATCTACAATCAAACTGCATTGTCAGGAACAAGTGTTTGGCAAGTCATGAAATTCGTATATTTACGAACAACTTACACCTTATCCGTGCTGAATATAGGCTACAAACAAGATTAAATCCACCTCAAAATGTTCGTGTTTAAGCGCTAGTCATTTGTCATACAGGTGACAAAGCTTGTTTAGATGCAAGAGATGAAATTCGTGTATGTGCATGAGACATACAATTAATCTGTTCTGAATATTGGTTTAAACATAACTTGGGCAATATTAAGATATTCGTGTATTTACATTTGGCTCACTGACTAATTGTATGTAATAAGAACTGGAAACATGACACGACAATAGTGATGAAGGAAGTGTTTTAGGGCTTGACATGCAACTCATCGGTATTGAAGGCAGTCTATGTACGTGAGTTTGCCGATCTGAAAACGTTAGTGTATCAAGAAACGAAATTCAGCCTATTTGTTTAGTATATGAGCACCATACACGACTCGCGTTAAGTAATTTAAAACGTGGATACGGTACTGGCTCATAGATACATTCATTTCTATATAGCTCTATGGCGAGTAAGGCAAGAACAATAGCCCACGACACGACAACGTTATGTATCTGGTACACTGCATCCTGGGCAATATGTTAGTGGTTCCAACTTTCGTCGCCAGGTGCCTCTAGTTATGCAAAGATGCCAAAGAATCTAGCGGCAAAAGGTAGAACTATTTGTCGAAAAGTCTGATCGGTAATTTTGCAGAAATGACCGCTTCCTAGCCACTTACATGAATGTTTATTGCCACAAATCTACGACAAGTGACTGACGGTGACGTTGACGTTAACAGTTAGGAATATGTTTTCAAAACAAGACTTGCGACAACACAGTTTAAAAGAGTACTGAAGTTCGAACTTCAGATTATGTGTGCTATCTTTGATTTCGTAATGTGAATTACGCCAACAGAAGAAATTCGTCAATTGACGATCGGATTACAGTACATCTTTGCAGAAAATTATCGGGGTTTCTTGACCCAACTTTGTGTGATCCTTTCTGACGCGCGACATGTCTCTAAACATATATGTGCTCGACATGCAGCCAAGGTGTATTGAATAAGTGACTAAAACGTGTCTTTCATCAACTGAAGCAATTCTGAGCTGAAAATAGTCTCGAAGGGTTTCGCGCTGAAATTTTAGAAATCAGTTTAATGGCAATCTCTCTACAACCAAGCTGCTTAGTAAATTGTCAGGGACAAGGCTTTTGAAAAGTGATGATATTCATATAATTACGAAATAATTGCACCTCTACTGTGGTAAATACGGGCTATAAAAATGATTTAACCCATCTTACAGGGAACGATTTTAGCGCTTGATACACAGCTATTCTGTAAAAAAGCCTTTTAACACGATTCACTACAAGTGATGAAATTCGTGTATTGGCATTCGGCATACCTCTTATCTGCTATGAATATGGGTTCAAACTTAACTTGCGCCAAAACAAAGTTTTTGTGTTTACGCTTCGCTAACTGTCTATATGCATTGAATATGGACTGGAAAAATTTCTCGCGAATAGAGGTGAAATAACTGTCTTAGAGGTTGACATGCAACTCATCGGTAATCAAAACAGTCTCCGTACTTGAGTTCGGCCAACTGGAATTATTCGTTTATTAACGCTCGATATACAGACAATTAGATCAGGATATGAGCACGAAACACGTCGCGCACTAAGTAATGAAATACGTGTGACATTAGTTTCATTGAATAGCATGTAGCTCTCTAAGGCCAGTTGGGCATGGACATTAGCCCAGACAGGAGACCGTTACTGATTTGGTTCCCACATTCGTCGCCAGGTACCTCTAATTCTCCTAAAACGCCAGAGAACCTAGCGGCAAAAGTGGAATTATTTGTGGAAAGGATGTCATGTAATTTTACAGAAATGACCGCTTGCTCGCCACTTGACATGTTTCTTGCTACAAATCTATGATAAGTGATGGATGATGACATTGATGTTATGTTGGGAATATGTGTTCAAATCATGCCTTGTGTTAAAAGAATATTGATGTTCGATCTACAGATTATCTAAACCACGTTTGGATTCGTAATATGTAATACGCCTACTGAAGAATTTTGTGAATTATCGCTGGAACTAAGTCTACCTTTGCAGAAATTGGTCGAGAATTATGACTTGAGTCAACTTAATAAGATCCTTTCTGACGCGCGACATGAAGCTTTAGTGTGATGATAAATGACACTAAACATATATGCGCCCCACATGCAGCCAAATTGTACTAAATAAGTGACTAAAACCAGCTTGCACCAACTAAAGCAATTGTGTGCTGAAAGTGGTCTCGAAACGTATCGCGCTAAATGCCTTGAAATCTGTTTAATGGCAATCTACCTACAACCAAACTGTACTGATCATTGTCAAGATCAAATCTTTGGCAATTAATGAAATTCGTTTAATTACGTACAACTTGCACCTTAACTGTGCTAAATATGGGCTACAAAATGATTTATTCCACCTCACAGAGTGCGTGTTAAGTCTTTGATATACAAAGATTCTGTTAGAAAGCCTGTAAACATGATTTACTGGAAGAGATGAAAATCGTGAATTGGCATTCGATATACCGCATATCAGGTCTGAATATGGGTTTAAACATAACTTTGCGCCAAATCAAGGAATTTGTGTGTTTACGCTTGGCTTATTGTCTGTATTGAATAAGAAGTGGACACATGACACTCGAATAGAGATGAAATAATTATCTTAGGGCTTGACATGTAACTCATCGGTAATCAAAACAGTAATTATACATTAGTTCGGCCAACAAATGATGTTCGTGTATTAACGCTAGAATTACAGCGTATTAGTCCAATATATGAGGTCGATACACGTGTAGAGTTAAAGAATGAAATACGTGTATACGGGACCGACATTTAGTTTCATTAGTATATAGCTCTTTAAGGCCAGTTAGACATGAACAATAGCCCAGAGAGGAGACCGTTACGGTTGCGGTACAGTGCATCCTGGACAAGTGCTTAGTTGTTCCCACTTTCGTCGCCAGGTGGCTCTACTTCTGCAAAGACGCCAGAGAACCCAACGACTAAAGTTGGAACTATTAGTCGAAAGTTGTCATGTAATTTTAGAGAAATGACTGCTTCCTCGCCATTTATGTATATGTTTCTTGCCACAAATCTACGACGAGGGAACAACGTTCACATTGACGTTATGTGAGGAATGTGTTAAAAACATGTCTCGCTTTAGAAGCCTACCGGTGTTCGATCTACAGATTATCTAAACCACGTTCAGCTTCGTAATATGTATGGCGCCAACTGAAGAAATTCGTGTTATGGCGCTCTTAATATAGTCTAACTATGCAGAAATTGATCGAGAATTATGACTTGAGGCAACTTAATAAGATCATTTCTGACGCCGACATGAATCTTCAGCATGTATAAAAACGACACTATTAATAAATTCGCTCGATATGCAGCCATGGTGATAAGTGATTAAAATATAACTTGCACCAACTAAAACTATTCTGTGGTCTCGAAAAGTTTCGCTCTAAAAGTGTTGAAATATGTTTAATGTCAATCTATCTACAATCAATCTGCATTGTGAGGATCAGGAGTTTGGCAAGTCATGCAATTCGTATAATTACGAACAACTTACACCTTAACCGTGCTGAATGTAGGCTACAAACAAGATTTAATTCACCTCAAAGATTTCGTGTTTAGGCGCTAGTCATTTGTCCTACACGTGGCAAAGCTTGTTTAGATGCAAGTGATGAAATTCGTGTAAGTGCATGAGACATACAATTCATCTGTTCTGAATATTGGTTTAAACATAACTTGGGCAAAATTAAGATATTCGTGTATTTACATTTGGCTCACTGACTAAATGTATGTAATATGAACTGGAAACATGACACGACAACAGTGATGAAGGAAGTGTTTTAGGGCTTGACATGCAACTCATCGGTATTGAAGGCAGTCTATGTACGTGAGTTTGGCGATCTGAAAACGTTAGTGTATCAAGAAACGAAATACAGCCTACTTGTTTAGTATATGAGCACCATACATGACTCGCGTTATGTAATGTAACACGTGGATACGGTACTGGCACATAGATACATTCATTTCTTTTTAGCTCTATGGCGAGTAAGGCAAGAACAATAGCCCACGACACGACAACGTTATGTATCTGGTACACTGCATCCTGGGCAATATGTTAGTTGTTCCAACTTTCGTCGCAAGGTGCCTCTAGTTATGCAAAGATGCCAGAGATCCTAGCGGCAAAAGGTAGAACTATTTGTCGAAAAGTCTGATCGGTAATTTTGCAGAAATGACCGCTTCCTAGCCACTTACACGAATGATTATTACCACAAATCTACGACAAGTGATTGACGGTGACATTGAGGTTACCAGTTAGGAATATGTTTTCAAAACCAGACTTGCGACAACACATGATAAAAGAGTATTGAAGTTCGAACATCAAATTATGTGTGCTACCTTTGTTTTCGAAATGTGAATTACGCCAACAGACGAAATTCGTCAATTGACGATCGGACTACATTATATCTTTGCAGAAAAATGATCGGTGTGACTTGACCCAACTATATAAGGTCCTTTCTGACGCGCGACATGTCTCTAAACATAAAAGCGCTCGACGTGCAACCAAGGTGTACTGAATAAGTGACTAAAACGTGTCTTTCACCAACTGAAGCAATTCTGAGCTGAAAATGGTCTCGAAAGAGTTAGCGCCGAAATTTTAGAAATTAGTTTAAATGCAATCTCTCTAGAACCAAGCTGCTTAGTAAATTGTCAGGGTCAAGGCTTTTGGCAAGTGATGATATTCATATAATTACGAACTAATTGCACTTTTACTGTGCTGAATCCGGCTACAAAAATGATTTTACCCATCTTACAGAGAACGATTATAAGCGCTTGATATACTGTTATTCTGTAACAAAGCCTTTTAACACGATTCACTACAAGTGATGAAATTCGTCAAGTGGCATTCGGCATACCTCTTATCTGCTATGAATATGCGTTCAAAATGTACTTGCGTCAAAACAAAAAATTTTTGTGTTTACGCTGCGCTTACTGTCTATATGCATTGAATATGGACTGGAAAAATGACTCACGAATAAAGATGAAATAACTGTCTTAGAAGTTGACATGCAACTCATCGGTAATCAAAACAGTCTCCGTACATGAGTTCGGCCAACTGAAATTTTTCGTTTATTAACGCTCGATATACAGACAATTAGATCAGTATATGAGCACGAAACACGTCGTGCACTAAGTAATGAAATACGTGTGAACGGGAGTGATATTAGTTTCATTGAATAGCGTGTAGCTCTCTAAGGCCACTTGGGCATGGACAGTAGCCCAGACAGGGGACCGTTACGGATTTGGTAAACTTCGTCCTGGTTCCCACTTTAGTCGCCTGGTACCTCTACTTCTGCTAAGACGCCAGAGAACCTAGCGGCAAAAGTGGAATTATTTGTGGAAAGTTGTCATGTAATTTTGCAGAACTGACCGCTTGCTCGCCACTTAAGGACATGTTTCTTGCCACAAATCTATGATAATGGATCGATGGTGACATTGATGTTATGTTGGGAATTTGTGTTCAAATCATGTCTTGCGTTAAATAATATTGATTTTCGATCTACAGATTATCTAAACCACGTTTTGGTTCGTAATATGTAATGCGCCTACTGAAGAATTTTGTGAATTAGAGCTGGAACTAAGTCTACCTTTGCAGATATTAGTCGAGAATTATGACTTGAGTCAACTTAATAAGATCCTTTCTGACGCGTGACACGAAGCTTTATTGTGTTGATAAATGACTATAAACATATATGCGCTCGACATGCAACCAAAGTGTACTAAATAAGTGACTAAAACCTAACTTGCACCAACTAAAGCAATTCTTTGCTGAAATTGGTCTCGAAACGTATCGCGCTAAATGTCTTGAAATCAGTTTAATGGCAATCTACCTACAACCAAATTGCACTGATCATTGTCAAGATCAAGTCTTTGGCAAGTGATGAAATTCGTATAATAACCTACATCTTGCATCTTAACTGGGCTACAAAATGATTTATTCCACCTCACAGAGTACGTGTTAAGCCTTTGATATACAAGATTCTGTAAGAAAGCCTGTTAACATGATTTACTGGAAGAGATGAAAATCGTGAATTGGCGTTCGATATAACGCATATGAGGTCTGAATATGGGTTTAAACATATCTTTGCGCCAAATCAAGGAATTAATGAGTTTACGCTTGGTTTACTCTATGTATTGAATATGAACTGGACACATGACTCACGAATAGAGATGAAATAATTATCTTAGGGCTTCTCATGCAATTCATCGGTAATCAAAACAGTAACTATACATGAGTTCGACCAACTAAAGACGTTCGTGTATTAACGCTATAACTACAGCGCATTAGTACAATATATGAGGTCGATACACGTCTAGAGCTAAATAATGAAATACGTGTATACGGGTCCGACATTTAGTTCCATTAGTATATAGCTCTCTAAGGCCAGTTAGACATGAAAAATAGACCAGAGAGGAGACCGTTACGGTTCCGGTACAGTGCATTATGGACAAGATCTTAGTTGTTCCCACTTTCGTCGCCAAGTGGCTTTACTTCTGCAAAGACGCCAGAGAACCTAACGGCTAAAGTTGGAACTATTTGTAGAAAGTTTGTCATGTAATTTTAGAGAAATGACTGCTTCCTCGCCATTTAAGTATATGTTTCTTGCCACAAATCTACGACAAGGGAACAACGGTGACTTTACGTTATATTAGGAATGTGTTAAAAACATGTCAAGCCATAAAAGTCTGTCGGTGGTCGATCTACAGATTATCTAAACCACGTTCTACTTCGTAATATGTACTGCGCGAACTGAAGGAACCCGTGTATTGGCGCTCTAAACATAATCTAACTATGCAGAAATTGATCGAGACTTGAGGCAACTTAATAAGATATTTTCTGACGCCGACATGAAGCTTTAGAATGTATATAAAAGACTCCATTCATAAATTCGCACGACATGCAGCCATGGTGTACTGAATAAGTGACTAAAACCTAACTTGCACCAAGTGAAACTATTCTGTGCTGAAAGTGGTCTCGAAACCTTTCGCTGTAAAAGTGTTGAAATATGTTTAATGGCAATCTATCTACAATCAAACTGCATTGTCAGGATCAAGAAGTTGGCAAGTCATGAAATTCGTATAATTACGAACAACTTACACCTTAACCGTGCTGAATATAGGCTACAAGCAAGATTAAATCCACCTCAAAGATATCGTGTTTAGGCGCTAGTCATTTGTCCTACACGTGACAAAGGTTGTTAAGATGCCAGTGATGAAATATGTGTGTGCATGAGACATACATTTCATCTGTCCTGAATATTGGTTTAAACATAACTTGGGCAAAATTAAGATATTCGTGTATTTATATTTGGCTCACTGACTAATGGTATGTAATATGAACTGGGAACATGACAGGCCAATAGTGTTGAAGGAAGTGTTTTAGGGCTTGACATGCAACTCATCGGTATTGATGGCAGTCTATGAACGTGAGTTTGGCGATCTGAAAACGTTAGTGTATCAAGAAACGAAATTCAGCCTACTTGTATAGTATATGAGCACCGTACACTACTCGCGTTAAGTAATGTAACACGTGGATACGGTACTGTCTCATAGATACATTCATTTCTATATAGCTCTATGGCGAGTAAGGCAAGAAAAATAGCCCACGACACGATAACGTTATGGATCTGGTACATTGCATCCTGGGCAATATGTTAGTGGTTCCAACTTTCGTCGCCAGGTGCCTCTACTTATGGAAAGATGCCAGAGATCCTAGCGGCAAAAGGTAGAACTATTTGTCGAAAAGTCTGATCAGTAATTTTGCAGAAATGACCGCTTCCTAGTCACTTACATGAATGTTTATTGCCACAAATCTACGACAAGTGATTGACGGTGACGGTGAGGTTATCAATTAGGAATATGTTTTCAAAACAAGATTTGCGACAACACATGATAAGAGTCCTGAAGTTCGAACCTTAGATTATGTGTGCCACCTTTGTTTTCATAATGTGAATTACGCCAACAGAAGAAATTCGTCAATTGACGTTCGGACTACAGAACATCTTTGCAGAAAATGATCGAGAATTATGACCCAACATTGTAAGATCTTTCTGACGCGCGACATGTCTCTAAAAATACATGCGCTCGACATGCAGCCAAGGTGTACTGAATAAGTGACTAAAACGTGTCTTTCACCAACTGAAGCAATTCTGAACTGAAAATGGTCTCGAAACGTCTCGCGCTGAAATTTTTGTTATAATTTTAATGGCAATCTCTCTACAACCAAGCTGCTTAGTAAATTGTCAGGGACAAAGCTTTTGACAAGTGATGATATTCATATAATTACGAACTAATTGCACCTTTACTGTGCTGAATACGTGCTACAAAAATGATTTAACACATCTACCAGAGAACGATTTTAAGCGCTTGATATACAGCTATTCTGTAAAAAAGCTTTTTATCAAGATTCACTGCAAGTGGTGAAATTCGTGTATTGGCATTCGGCATTCCTCTTATCTGCTATGAATATGGGTTCAAACTTAACTTGCGCCAATACAAAAAATTTTTGTGTTTACGCTTCGCTTACTGTCCATTTGTATTGAATATGGACTGGAAACTTAACTCGCGAATAGAGATGAAATAACTGTCTTAGAGGTTGACATGCAACACTTCGGTAATCAAAACAGTCTACGTACTTGAGTTCGGCCAACTGAAATTGTTCGTTTATTAACGCTCGAAATACAGCCTATTAGATCAGTATATGAGCTCGATACACATCGCGCACTAAATAATGAAATACGTGTGAACGGGACCGAAAGTTTCATTGAATAGCATGTAGTTGGCCAGTTAAGCATTGATAGTAGCCCAGACAGGAGACCGTTACGGATTTGGTACACTTCGTCCTGGTTCCCACTTTCGTCGCCAGGTGCCTCTACTTCTGCTAAGACGCCAGAGAACCTAGCGGCAATTAACTAAACTCCGTGGCCTTAGTCCGCGAGCGAACTATACCGGCAGAGCGGCCGCCGCCGGTCGGCGAAGTTAGTGCCAACTTTTTGCGGGTAGAGGGGTGTCACGTGGTCAGCGCAACGGGTCCCCACGGCCGTTAATCTTCTGTTTTCTAGACCTGGAACCGCTACTTTTTTATTCAAGTAGCTCCTCAATTGATACCTAGCGGCAATAGGTGGAATTATTTGTGGAAAGGTTGTCTTGAAATTTTGTAGAAATGACCGCTTGCTCGCCACTTTAGGAGATGTTTCTTGCCACAAATTTATGATAAGTGATCGATCGTGACATTGATGTTATGTTGGGAATATGTGTTCAAATCATGTCTTGCGTTATAAGAATATTGATGTTCGATCTACAGATTATCTAAACCATGTTTCGATTCGTAATATGTAATGCGCCTACTGTTGAAATTTGTGAAATAGCGCTGGAATTAAGTCTACCTTTGCAGAAATTGGTCGAGAATTATGACTTGAGTCAACTTAATAAGATCCTTTCTGACGCGCGACATGAAGCTTTAGTTTGATGATAAATGACTATAAACATATATGCGCTCGACATGCAACCAAAGTTTACTAAATAAGTGACTAAAACCTAACTTGCACCAACTAAAGCAATTGTGTGCTGAAAGTGGTCTCGAAATGTATCGCGCTAAATGTCTTGAAATCTGTTTAATGACAATCTACCTACAACCAAACTGCACTGATCATTGGCAAGAGCAAGTCTTTGGAAAGTGATGAAATTCGTATAATTACGTACAACTTGCACCTTAACTGTGCTAAATATGGGCTACAAAATGATTTATTCCACCTCACAGAGTACGTGTGAAGTCTTTGATATACAAAGATTCTGTTAGAAAGCCTGTTAACTGGAAGAGAGGAAAATCGTGAATTGGCATTCGATATACCGCATATCAGGTCTGAATATGGGTTTGAACATAACTTTGGGCCAAATCAAGGAATTTGTGTGTTTACGCTTGGCTTACTGTCTGTATTGAATATGAACTGGACACATGAATCACGAATAGAGATGAAATAATTATCTTAGGGCTTGACATGCAACTCATCGTTAATCAAAACAGTAACTATACATGAGTTCGGCCAACAAATGATGTTCGTGTATATACGCTAGAATTACACCGAATTAGTACAATATATGAGGTCGATACACGTGTAGAGCTAAATAAAGAAATACGTGTATACGGGACCGACATTTAGTTTCATAAGTATATAGCTCTCTAAGGCCAGTTAGACATGAACAATAGCCCAGAGAGGAGACCGTTACGGTTGCGGTACAGTGCATCCTGGACAAGTTCTTAGTTGTTCCCACTTTCGTCGCCATTTGGCTCTATTTCTGCAAAGACGCCAGAGTACCTAACGACTAAAGTTGGAACTATTTGTCGAAAGTTGTCATGTAATTTTAGAGAAATGACTGCTTCCTCGCCATTTATGTATATGTTGCTTGCCACAAATCTACGACGAGGGAACAACGGTCACATTGACATTATGTTTGGAATGTGTTAAAAACATGAAATACGTATATACGGGACCGACATTTAGTTTCATTAGTATATAGCTCTCTAAAGCCAGTTAGACATGAACAATAGCCCAGAGAGGAGACCGTTGCGGTTCCTGTATAGTGCATCCTGGACAAGTTCTTAGTTGTTCTCACTTTCGTCGCCAGGTGGCTCTACTTCTGCAAAGACGCCAGAGAACTAAACGGGTAAATTTGGAGAACCTAACGTCTAAAGTTGGAACTTTTTGTCGAATGTTTGTCATGTAATTTTAGAAAAATGACTGCTTCCTCGCTATGTATGTATATGTTTCTTGCCACAAACCTACGACAAGGGAACAACGTTGACATTGACGATATGTTTGGAATGTGTTAATAGCATGTCTCGCTTTAAAAAACTATCAGTTTTCGATCTACAGATTATCTAAACCACGTTCATCTTCGTAATACGTATTGCGCCAACTGAATAAATTCATGTATTGGCGCTCTAAATATAGTCTAACTATGCAGAAATTGATCGAGAATTATGACTTGAGGCAACTTAATAAGATCATTTCTGACGCCGACATGAAGCTTTAGTTTGTATATAAACGACTCTATTCATAAATTAGTTCGACATGCAGCCATGGTGTACTGAATAAGTGACTGAAATCTAACTTGCACCATCTAAATCTATTCTGTGGTCTTGAAACGTTTCGCTCTAAAAGTGTTGAAATATGTTTAATGGCAAACTATCTACAATCAAACTGCATTGTCAGGATCAAGTGTTATGCAAGTCATGAAATTCGTATAATTACGAACAACTTACACCTTAACCGTGCTGAATATAGGCTACAAACAATATTAAATTCACCTAAAAGAGTTCGTGTTTAGGCGCTAGACATGACACGTGACAAAGCTTGTTGAGATGGAAGTGATGAAATTCGTGTATGTGCATGAGACATACAACTAATCTGTTCTGAATATTGGTTTAAACATAACTTGGGCAAAATTAAGATATTCGTATATTTACATTTGGCTCACTGACTAATTGTATGTAATAAGAACTGGAAATATGAATCGCCAGTAGTGATGAAGGAAGTGTTTTTTGAGCTTGATCTGCAACTCATCGCTATTGAAGGAAGTCTATGTACGTGAGTTTGGCGATCTGAAAACGTTAGTGTATCAAGAAACGAAATTCAGCCTACTTGTGTAGTATATGAGCACCATACACGACTCGCGTTAAGTAATGTAACACGTGGATACGTTACTGGCTCATAGATACATTCATTTCTATGTAGCTCTATGGCGAGTAAGGCAAGAACAATAGCCCACGACACGACAACGTTATGTATCTGGTACACTGCATCTTGGGCAATATGTTTGTGGTTCCAACTTTCGTCGCCAGGTGCCTCTACTTATGCAAAGATGCCAGAGATCCTAGCGGCAAAAGGTAGAACTATTTGTCGAAAAGTCTGATCGGTAATTTTGCAGAAATGACCGCT
>Ga0268261_10001797_pt1 | contig 15062 bp, 13 predicted proteins | sample TergutNc150P1_FD_190353 | JGI IMG/M metagenome (GOLD analysis project Ga0268261, IMG submission 190353) | Nasutitermes corniger P1 segment gut microbial community from laboratory colony in Florida, USA - Nc150 P1 (SPAdes) (version 2) | ecosystem: Host-associated > Arthropoda: Insects >... | reverse complement strand
GGGGGGTTTACACCAAATGACCAGTGGCAAATACTACTCTGGAAGCTAGATCTAGCATAGTGTACTGTTCTGCTAGACCTGCTCTGCCACTGCATCTGAGGTTATTCAAGAGCTAAAAATGTGTGAAGATCTGACACAACTAAAAACTAAAGTGGCTAATATAAAATCAGAATGTGACAGGAGAAAAATTACAGTTCAGTATTGCAGACACAAGTAAAACCTAATCTTGAGGATTCATGTCTTCTGGAATTGGATGCTGTGTTTTTGGGTGAGTGGTTCCTGACATTCTTGGGTTGCTTGACCCCTGAGGTTGAAGGAACTACAATCCTTTAAAATGTCTAAGTCCACTTGTCCAGTGATGCCATGACACGTCCAGACGACACAAGTCCTCAGAACCACTGCTGTGAGAATGTCAGGTCTTGCACAATGTAGTCAAATTCAATGTACCAAGTTCTACAGGACACAGCTGTGTGTGTGCCGACAGGACCACGCCACTCCACTGTTCATTGCAGCGCAGAATGGCCACCTTAAGATACTCGTGTTCCTATTGTCACAAGGAGCCAATCCAGACTGCAGGCGTACAGATGGTGCCACTCCTCTGTGGATCGCAGCACAAATGGGACACGATCATGTGGTGAGGCAGCTGCTCAAGGCCGGTGCCAGTGTTGATGCTAGACGCAATGTAAGTTTAGTGTGAGACTTGAGGTGTATCTGCAGTTACAGTTCATACTGTACTGTTGTGTGAGACTTGGTCTGTCAGTGCCGTCCGCTGTGCACCGTACAGTGAGGCTTGGTCTGTCAGTGCCGTCCGCTGTGCACCGTACAGTGAGACTTGGTCTGTCAGTGCCGTCCGCTGTGCACTGTACAGTGAGACTTGGTCTGTCAGTGCCGTCCGCTGTGCACCGTACAGTGAGACTTGGTCTGCCACTGCCGTCCGCTGTGCACCATACAGTGAGACTTGGTCTGTCAGTGCCGTCCGCTGTGCACCGTACAGTGAGACTTGGTCTGTCAGTGCCGTCCGGTGTGCACCGTACAGTGAGACTTGGTCTGCCAGTGCCGTCCGCTGTGCACCGTACAGTGAGACTTGGTCTGTCAGTGCCATCCGCTGTGCACCGTACAGTGAGACTTGGTCTGTCAGTGCCGTCCGCTGTGCACCGTACAGTGAGACTTGGTCTGTCAGTGCTGTCCGCTGTGCACCGTACAGTAATGAGGGCATTACTTTAAATTTGAAACTTTTTCATTTTATGCTGTGTTTGGAATTTAAACCCCATCACCACTGAAGGGTTCAGCAAGGGACACAGTGTGAGGGTTTCTAAGAACAGGGTTCTGAAGGAATATTAGGACCAGAGAGGGAGGAAGTGACAGGAATATAGAGACAACAGCATAATGAGGAGCTTCATAATTTGTTTTCTTCAACCTAATACCATTAGGGTGAACAAACCAAGGAGGATGAGATGGGTGGGGCATGTAGCAAGTGTGGGAAATGAGAGAAATATACATAGTTCTGATCAGAAATGCTGGATGGCAGAGAACACTTGGAAGACGTAGATATACAGGGAATAATACTGAAATGTATCTTGAAGCAACTGGACAGGTGGGTGTGGATGGGATTAATCTGACTCAGAACAGGGCTTGATGGCAGGTTCTTGTGTACCTTCTATGGACCTTCATAGTCCATACAACACAGGGAATTTCCTGACTGACTGGGTAACTACCAGCTTCTGCAGAAGTATTGTGCTGCAAATGATGCAACAGTCCAGGGCAGCAAGACACAGGTTGGAAACTTGAAGAGGCTTTGACAATTTAAAAGCACATATTTCGGATTTTATCAACTTAACACCTAAAATAATTAAAATCGCTATACATCAGAAGTTGTGAAATTGAGACTTAATGTACATATCAACTGTAGTGTGCTGTGATGTGGCCTGTCAGAAATGTGTACTGAAATTTACTGAGTCTAATGAACACCTGTTTTGCTGATATATGTTCCATCATTCACAGCTGTGGAACCACAAAAATAACCAATTGCACTGTCTGTCTGTTCACTGCCAAACACAGCTGTCGATACAGTTCACCTGTGTACCACAAAGTGTTTTGGTTTACTAGCATCCAGCCTCAAGACACGAATCAGAAAACTGGCCAAAATAGCTTTACGTATAAGATGTGATATACTTCAGTGATATGTGATTATTTAACAAGGCAGTGAGCAGTGGGTCTACTGCAGCTGTCCTTCTGTAAGCAGTGCAGCCACCTGTCAGTCTAGTCCAGTCCATCTGTACAGTTGCTGCCACTGCACATACACATTGCAATGCACCACACTTACACTAATGTACAATGACTGCACAGGATGGAGCCACTGCACTGTTCAAGGCCTGCCACAAAGGACACAGCAGTGTTGTAGAAGAGCTACTCAAGTACAAGCCATCACTGGGACTGCTTCCTGTAAGTACAAAATTAGTCACTTCAGTTACGTATGGCCATTGCAACCATCAAAATCTGCCCCAGTAGCACGAAAACACCCATGACATTGACCACAGTGGTGGAACAGGAAGTAAGATTGCTAGACAGATGCTTATGACCAGTAACTGATGTATTGTAGCTGAAGTACAGTCACATTAAAAATGTACACTATGCAACAACAGAGCTGCTTTTTGGTATTGTTGACAGGACCTATATTTTCTCCATAAGCTAGTCCTAGCCCAGCTGGGTCTTTTATCTTTGCCTGCGCCTCTCCAGCCCACAACCACCTCATTCCACACAGTCACTCACTCATTATTCTTAATTTGACACAAAAGTTAACTAAAATTGAAAATTCAAGTTTTCTGGGATTTTACACTGTACAGTGGGGTGAGCAGTTCTTGATGCTTTGAAGGCAGTGTGATCCTGTGTGATGTCCGGAACTACTCACCAAACAGTGCAGCATCAGACCTGAATTGTCACCAGCACAAGTGTGAGAACCTCAGCTCTCTCACTGTGTGTTGAAATGCTATTGTTAAATATTCAGTGCCCAATTAAAGGGCTGTAGTCAAGTTCCACCACTCTTGACTTGTATTAGTTACACATCCTGTCTGGAATAACAGCAGCACATAACACAGAGATAATTATGTTTATGCTGTACTGAAGCATATCTTTAGACCACAACTGTGCTCATCATTTACTGCACTTTCAAGATGGCTGCCACATAACTTGAATAGAAATGCCAACTAGATGTACTTTGTATTAAAATCCTTAAATTTTATTTACATTATTCCGCTCTGCATGTTTCGGACACCACTGTGTCCATCATCAGGAGCTTCTCAGCTGCACAGGCAGTCTCTGGTCCCGTGTGGTGCTTGGTTCGTTGTGTCCTCCAGTCCTGCTATGTTGTAATGTTGCCATATAGTTAGGTGCTGTTCCAGGATGGATATCATACCACTACAGTTCCTGTTGTAACTGGTCTGTCTGACAGCCATTCAGGTTAGATTCTTTTGTAGATATGTCTGTTCCAGCAGATGTACATGCAAGATACTTTTTCCACTGTACACCTCACAGTGCCATACCGATATGTTGTGATGTTCTCAGTTTTCAGGGTGGGCACCATGCTGGTACATTATTGACATCACACACTGTGCATTATTCTTCCAAGTAATCACAGCAACCAACAGCTGCACATAAAACAACTGACCATCATACATAACATAAAATTCCTCCATATTTCAGTGCCAGGTTGCCATCACAGGGAATCCAAACTACATATACAGGTCAATTCTGAAGTAAACAAACTTTATAATTCTAACATTATAACATTTTATTAACATAATACCAAGATTTATCATTCATACTGTTTTTTAGTTTTTTTTAATAATTTTGAACATCATTAATAATATGAAATATGTAACATATTTTTTTTAATAGAAATTACTGGGCAGAAAAATGAATTTTCCTGGCCTAAGTTGGCAGACACCCAAGTGCATTCCTGCACTGTCCTGAATACGAACTGTAAGCTACATGAATATAATAACCCAGGAAAGACATTACTGCCACCATTACAGAGTTAACATGTGTCCCACAAATCTAATTTCACAAAGCACTTGTTCACACAAGTGGCTGTTTGACAGATCAGTTGAAGTACTGTCCTGGCAGTTTCATGGACTACGGTTGTGTGGTGTTCTCTCACACTATATGAAGGCGAATCACACAAACACCTTAAAAAGTGTGACAAAAATCAAGATCCTACTGTGTGCAGCTGTAGGCACAGACAGTCATCAGTATGTGCTGTGCTGTGTGTATCGTATAGTTTGGGACTGTGCTGAAAAATGGCAACACTCTACCAAACCTACCTGCACTAAATCAGCTGATAAAATTATTTAAGGATTTCTTTTGATTCACCAATGAATGTCATGTAAATGACATGTTGAATGATGAACTGGACAGAACTTGGAAGGAAGCTGTTATTCTATAACTCGAGGTATTGTTCCAGCATTTACACAGATTGACTGAGAAATGGCAAGAAGAACTGGTCAGGTCAGGTGGTTGCCAGCATGATATTCTTCCTGGGCCAGATGTTTTGAAGGAACTGACTTCCTTCACTTTGAGAACCCCTCAACCAATAGCACAGCATCATAACCCGGAAAACCCCAGTCTCAGGCACACCACTGTGAGAACAGGAAATTGTGCATGAGATTTTAAAGTGGCATCTCTCCAGCCCCCTGAGAGAGAGAGAGAGAGAGAGAAGTTGGGAATTCTACCATTTGATTGCAACATATGGTCTGTCATGTGAATGGCACTGAGGTTTAAATTCCAGTCACTGCCCAGGACAGAGGGATTTTAAGTTCATAGTAACCGTAAATGCATTCACGACTGTCCACTGCACCAAGTCCAGCACTGAAAGGTTAAACAAAACTGATATGTCATCTCTTGTTCCGTTTCAGAATGGAGACAGTGGCTTGCATGCAGCAGCCTTGTTTGGTCATGTTCCGGTAGTGAAACAGCTAATATCTGCTGGAGCAGATCCGACACTAAGAAACCAAGATGGCGCCACCCCACTGCAACTTGCCCAACAAGCCAGACAGACTGCAGTTGTTGAGTACCTGTCATGCCTAATGAAGGGGAATTCACACACTTGAACGTGGTGATTGTCACTGAGATTATGTTGAAGGTGGTGGGAATCTTAAAGTGATCAAATTTGTCAGTTTGAAGTTGACTGTGACAGCAGACATCAGACGATTTGTTTTGCTGTTTCAGTAACATAAAGGGCTTTCAGCAGAACTGGGAACAGAACAGCAGCAGTGACACATACACTGAGGCAATAATAATTTTACAAGCAAACCAACAAACTTTGCCGTTTAAGTATGAATAAGGGAATCAAGTGGCAGAGGGCAGTAGCAACAGAGGATATGAAGCACTGTGGTCTGCTATACCCTGGTCACACAAACAGACCCACAGATGGTGCAGACAATAGCACTCAAGGCCCCTTCCCTTTTTGCCTACTGCAGTATCCCCCTACAGCTTCCTCTGACCTATGTACACAATTCCACAGTACTACAGTTCATGTGAACAGGATGGCTAGATGACTGGAAAGGAATAATGGGAAGTTGGCCAATGGTAGAACGGGAGCACGTGCTCAGTAGGACTTCTTTTCTTGCCTTCAGTCTAGTGGCACAACCACACAAGATGTCTTGCCAGACAGCTTGTATCACTATTGACTGTCATTCAGTAATAGTGCTAATGCAGAGTTCTGTCTGTATTGATCTGACTGTAACACAGATGCTGTCCAAATCCAGCACCTTAAAAACAGCAGGTTGCCTTGTAATGACACACAGAGTTATTCAGGTTCTGTTTAGTTGCCTTCCTGAAAACTGATGGTTGTGCCAGGGGTCATGTTACAGTACTCAGGTAAATGTGGTTTGTTCTCGTCGTGCTAATAAAAGTCCACCACTGTTCTCACCATAAATTCAATGTACCAATTATTGTTACAAAAACAAGCATATTTCTGACAGTATATGTATACAGTATATGTGCTCAAATTCACCTTTCTCAGCTCCATTTCTCTCTTGCCACAATCTGACCTTTTCCATTCACTTGGCAGCCCTTGCCTGTCTCCTGATGTCTTGCAGGATGCAGATGGAACATCTTATCAAATCATTCCAGTCATTCTTTTAATTTGAAGTTCATACATATCAGTATACACTCAATCATGATGGAGTTCCCAGACTCTCCACTTGTATTTGTCTGTTATGTATACCAACACAGCCACTGCCACATTACTGGGTCTTATGTCAATGGCTGTACCATATAACTGACACCTTGAGTAGTGCAAGTGTCCTTTGGTTATACACACTTGCAAGTGGCAGTTTGTGCTGGCAGTCTGTTCCATACAAAATTATTATTGAGTTGTCTTACAATACCATGTCTTAGATTACACACATAATTAAAGAATAACACAACTGGACATGTCTGTATCATAAACCTGTGTACAGTGTATACAGTGTTTGACACCAGGTTGTTCCAAGTTAGGGAGTGTTGTTTAATGTGTGATTTAAAGATGCCATCAGTTGCAGTCTTGGTCATGAATGAATAAGTATGGAGCATTGGTGTAATGATATTGAGATGGGAACACTGACGTTCTGAGAGGACAACATGTCACAGTGCCACTTTCTGTGCCAAAAAATGTAACATGGACTGGCCTGGATTGAACCTGGGCCCCTGTATTAAGAGACTGTTGTCTTCCTCAGCCATGGCATGGCCCACATTCGATAACCACACCTCATCAATGATAGGTGGACAAACAGATTCGAAGAATTAGCATACGTGTATATAATCCATACGTTTCTCAATACAGTGTTTTATTTTGAATGGTCTTTAGAACAGGATGTAGTGCAGGGGTAGATCCGGTTTGTAGTCATTCATTGTGTTCAGAAATGGCTGTTTGTCTCAGCTTTTAAAGACTTAGTATAATTATGTGGCACAGTGCATGGCAGTGGATGTGTGACATATTGGAACAGAAAAATTGGTAAATGAGATTCTAACATCACAAGAAAGCTCCTGTCACAAAAAGACAGTGATGTTATCATCATCATCATCATCATCATCATCACCATCACCATTTAATGAAGATGTGTATTGGAAAGGAAACAAGTTAGAAATATCACACCTGTTTTGTACAGATATGGTTTTCTACTGTTAGATGTCCATAAAGATACACCCACGTGTGTGTGTGTGTGTGTGTGTGTGTGTGTGTGTGTGTATGTGTACATGTACATGTGTACTGTACAATATTGCAACAGATGGTATATGTATATTTTTACTAAACTGTTTTTATAATAAAAATAAAATACCTTCCCGAAACTCTTATTTATGACGTCATCCTTTACACAATCGTGTCAAATTATCCCCCTTGTATCAAACAACAATTCAGTCATCACTCCCACCTTGCTATTATAAAAGCAACACCTGTTTTTACAACTCACTTCATATACAACCCAAGAGGTCAACAACAGCAAAGGCCTATACAACACATACAGGAAGGTAAATGGACATTTGTGGTCATGAAAGAAGTCACTTTCTTACAAAAATGTTTTGATTATTACAATGTGTAATGCTGTACAAAAATTCACATAATAACGTGGCCTGAATTATATGTACTGTATACATCTCTTACACATGTAGATGTGTTACATTACATCATGTTCTTATTTACAGAATTTCCAGTTTTGTGTAATTTCAGTTGGTAAGTAAGAAAATCATTCCATTTTGATTTTGTCGTATTAAAAGCAATTCAGCCTGTCTCACGTTGATATAGCATCCCATAAAGTACAAGCAGTGTGTACGGTGACATGCATACGTATTTTTATGATATTGTTTGCATTACACCAGTGATGTTAGTATTATGTTCTGGGAGTATAAGTGGGTACAGTGTAGTTTTCTACACTGTTATGTCTTCTGTTGATGCAATAATAAGTCAAATTAGTTTTTTTGTTTACATTCTGAAGAGAAGTCTTAACTTTATATTGTGCAGCCTTTCATGTGTATTGTATGTAGGTCAGTGGTGACTGCATTATTAACTTATCAATACACAATGGGATGTTGTCTGATAAAGAAGATACCACTCCTGCCCTGAACACTGCGGCAGTATGCATCTACCAGACTAAGGGGCACCACATCCCACTACACTGCAGTCCTTGTGATTGCTCAGTGACCTTTCACATGCGTCAGCTCCCAACCCCAGCTGGCCAAACAACTAATACTCCAGACGTGAACAGACCCCTCATTGAATTCTCAGCCTTAATACCGCTAGTTTGACTGACTTTCTGATGGTTGTTCTAAGTCCCTCCAGGCTAATGTCAAGGAAGTACCTCAAGAGGATTCAGGCCTTCCAGACTTGATGCTGTGTTGGGTGTATAGTGCCTTCAAGTTCAAGGGTCAAGCATTCTTGGACTGTGATCCTTTGAGACTTCCAGAACCACTCGCCCACAACACAGCGTCACATCCCACAAGAGCTGAACCTCAGCAGTATCGCTGCCTGACCCACCAGCACTTCCTTTACAATACTTGAAATCCTCATGTGATATCATAAAGCTGTGACAGGAACGTAACGCTACAGACTGCACAAGACCGTGTAAGGATCTCTTTAAATTAAAATCAAACCAACAGCACAGATTCATGTATGAGCTAGGCATACAATTATCATCTATAAACACACGTATTAAAAATAAACAAAAAATAAAAAGTATCAAACAAATAAAGCAAATAAAAACATAAATATTTTTTAAAGAGACGATACATTTACTAAGATAATAGTGAAAAGCACCACCATTACATTGCACGTCCATCTGTCAACTGGGATTTGTTTTTCATCTTATTCTTTACAAGAGGGAAAAAATTATTCACACAAATACATGGTGCTGAACACAGTAATTCTTCTTAACCCAAAAGACCTGAGTGAATAAAGTTTTGCTTAGGGCAATTGACAATAACAATTTGCAATTTTGTTTCAGAAAACTTCTTTATGTTAGCACCAGACACTTGAGATTTATAAGTCCATTTGTATACACATTGTAGCCTTCTCAGTGTGTGCCTTCAAAGGAGAAGCAAACAAAATAAATTCCAGTTCCACAACTTTTGAAGTCCTGGAACTCTTTGTCACAGCTCTTCTCATAGCAGAACTATTTTCCTTGAATGTTCTTGAATAAGCTCAGAATCAAAAACATAGCTTCTAGGGGTTTTGATGCATAGAGTGAATGAGGTTATGTATTTTTAATTGTCAATACACATATGTAAAAAACCGTCGTAACACAGCTGTGTTACGACGGTTTTTTACATATGTGTATTGACAATTATACCTTCAGCACAGCGGGGATGAACAAACTAAAAAAATTATGTATTTTTAATTCACTTCCCTGCAACCAAAGCTTAAATTTGGAAGTCTTTAAGCTGGTACATCTTCACTTCTGCAATGAGCTTATCTGTGTCTTGTTAAGGCATTCTGTGGTCTGTTACAAGATACAAGTGCTACATCTGCATCCTTCCTATGAATAATTTAATCCCCTTCAACAAACCCGTTACACCACAACTAGCTTAAAACTCTAACCTAAAGATGATCACAGAGGAACGTGCGATCAGTTGTACGCGGCAATAAAAAGGAAACAGGCACAGAACCGAAACCTGAAGATGATTACAATACAACGGGTCCATACCTGATTGCGGAGATGTGGATCACGTGGCGCGGGCAATTCAGCGAGTTGGATGGCAGCGGGACCAATCGGTGTGAAAACCTCAGCATCATCTGTATTGTCCGCACACGCTCTTCGTACTCAGTGAAAATTTCAGTTATCTGAGCCCCCATTTTTGTACAAGATAGAACGCAAGAATACGAGATTTCTCCTGATTTGCCTGTAACCGACGCTACTACCTTACCGCTGTAGCTACTACCACAGATAATCTAGTTACTACTTTCCCGCTGTAACTGGTACTGGTAAACAGGATGCGCGTTGCATTATGGGTGTTTCACAGGTATTGTGGGTGTATCATGAAAAAGGCGGTGACACGGGAAAACGGAATGCGGAAAACCGAAAACCTGAAGTACGGACCGCAGCGACACTAGTGTTGGTGACGGAAAGATTGGAGCAAGAATGCTGCACCATAACCCAAACATCCATGACTTAACAACCTCATGTCTGATGAACTACGCCACCAAGTTGACTTGATATTTCTCCGATTAATGCTACAAATTGGTGTCAGTTTGTGTCACTTGCACAGATACAAGCACAGTCCAAGAAAAGTGTCCACTACATAAGTTCTATTCATATTGTTGCATACAATGCCTGTCAATGAAGCATACTGTAGAGACTAAAGAAAATATTCGTTCCCTTGAAAACTTTCCTTTTTTATATATACTTTTTATTTGCTGCAATTCCGCTATTTTGGCATGCGACTGCCCGGAAATTCAGCGGTACCCATTACCACTGTATGTCGACTTTGGTGGTAAACGGTCAAGGTTAGAGGAAGAGCGCAGTCTCGCTATTTAATAGCCACACACCGTATAACTAGAAACAGACCGGCGCGCCGCGTGTTTGAAACCCGTAGCATAACCAAAAGTTAATGTGTAAACAATTAAATAAAGACCTGTATTACATAAGCAGTGTGTTCAAACTGACAACTGCAACGAAGCGAACAAAATACAAGACATAAACCGGACACTACGAAGAAAGCTGGTCACCACACGCCCAAACAAAATTTGGGGTTGAAGGAAAACCAGAAGGCGAAACAGATACAAGTAAGCAGTGTGTCACACATTTTAGATAATAAACAAGAAACAATTACCTCACATATAGACTACAACATTCAACAGACAGAACTACGCAGCGAAGGCAAGGGGCATAATCTGGCTGTCAAATGAGATAGTAGCATTATATGCTTTAGTTATCACGAACTCCATAAAGCCCTTCTTTAGCAGCTGATAGCTACTCAGTCTATACATTTCCCGCATATTATGGACCCCGAAGGTTCATTTCCCTATTCACAACAGCCTGTCATTTGTCCCTTGCCCACCACAAAACAGAGAGACACACAAATCTTCAATGCACTGACAGCATCAGAGTGCTGTTCTCTCGTGCTGTACGAGGTTACAGTCAGTGTTAAGTTCACCCCGGTTCATCTGCAACGTTGGAAACCAGAAACCGCCATCTAACGACATCCGATGGTCACAGTACGATTGCATAAGCAAATCTCTGGTTATCCTGCACTTTGCCTCTGCCCCTGCAGGCCCATCCTTTGACAGTCGTAACGCAAGATTGCAGCTATTAGCTTTCAGATGCTTCTGCTATAGTGTACGGCCAAGGTGGTGTCGCAACTTGCCACTTGCTAACGAACGACGACAGCGATTGGAATACGGTAGCGCGGGTCACGTGACAGTAGTGGCAACATGTCAGTGACTTTACGCCGCGTGACGTGGTCTCTCACTGAAAGAAAAACTCAGGCTGGGGTGTCAACGGTTGGGTGTGGAGAAAGATAAAGAGCCGAGCTGGCGAACCTTTCGGAGGGCGAGTGCCGAAATTTTCTATACATTTCGAACAAATTCTTTCGCGTGTCCATGGGAATTTTGAAGAATAAAATAAGGTCTTGGAGCCTCCCCTAGTTATTATTAGTTACTGCATTATTATTATTATTATTATTATTATTATTATTATTAATGCGTACTGTTAATTAATGCACAGTATAATTACTATATTTATAATCAAGGACTCCTCTAGCAACGCGATAAGCAACGAAATGTGGCAGTAACTGGGCTGCTACTGCTTTCTGTTTCAAAAGAAGACTGTAAAACGTTCTGTCCAATGTCACGTATTTGCCCATGTACCGTCAGTCCGGCGCCCCAACGATAAATATCCAGTCAACGCTTCGCACGGCTCCCGATTGTGCAAAAATGTTTCACTGCAGTGCCATTTGGTAGCAACGGTAATTCATATACAGTCTGTATGCTGTAGATATGTGTATATATACAGATGTTGTTCACAGTATAGAGACGTTGGTCGGGCAAAAGAAATAAAAAGAGGGACAGCAGCGAATGCCGCGTGCCACAGATTCCCCAGCACTGACATAGAGGGACAAGTTGACAAGAAACTGGAGAAGACTGCGTATTGAGGAGCTTCATGATCTGTACTCCTCAGCAAATATTATTCGAATGATCGAATCAAGGAGAAAGAGACGGGCGGGGATGTGGCACCCATGGGTGAGAAGAGCTTTTAGTGGGGATAAAGGCCGCTTGGAAGGCCAAGGCATGGGTGGAGGATAATATTAAAATGGGTGTTCAAAAAATAGGGCGGGCAAGGACTGGAATGATCTGACGCGAGACGGGGACAAGTGAACACCATAATGAAACTGCTGGTTCCATAAAACGCGGGGAATTTGACCGGCGGAGAAACTAGTTGGTTGTCCAGCCGTACTGCGCTCCGTTCGGTGATAAAACATGATTAAATAACAAGCAGCAGATAAGCTGATAGCCGGCTCAGGGCACACCACGTATCAGTAGTGACATCACGCGGCTGCATGACGGACGGCGCTACTCACGTTATCATGGTGAAGGACCGCCTGCCTGACTTGAAGCTGGTACGTGGTGCTGCAGCACATATGGCGTGTGCATCAGGCGACACTTCTCAATAGTTCAGACGACTACACATTTCGACCTCTTTGACTACGTCATCATCAGGACTAACTACATACAATCATTGGAGGATACGAAAATATTTACCTGATTGTAGTTATGTTAGCAAAGGGGTTTAAAAAAGTCGCCTCATTTTATCCTGTCAAATATCGGTATATTATATAAAGTGTCTAATTACGGTCGTGACTGCTGCTATCGCAGTGTCCTCTACTTCATTATTAACAGAGTACACCAGGTACAGGAGGGCGTAAAAGTCACTTGACACTGCAGACTGTCGCCCCATCTGTGCAGTAGTCTGCGTATTACAGTATCTCTCTAACCAAGCTAGGAAATAAGCACTAACTACTGTGTCGCGCTCTCTGTTGTTTCGTTATCAGCGATGTGCACGTGCCACAGGCATTGTGTCGCTCTCTCTCTCTCTCTTGTTTCATTGTCACCATAACACGCAGCACGTGCAGCAGTTTTGTTTCATTTCTCTCCGCTAAATCTTTAGCTCTAAACATCTCTCGGTCCGACACACATTCATCCACTTTCCCTCACATGTTCCCCTTCGTGTGAAGTGTGTGATGCTTTTGGCCGATTTTAAATATGTCCGTAAATTCTCGATAAATTTGAGTGAAACTCAAATACCAAATTTCATGAAAACTTGTTCAGCGGACGTCGACTCACACGCGGACAGACACGAAGATGGGAGACAACATATCTCCAGCTTCTGGTTGTGAAGGTGCCAGAAATATCACGTCAGGGCCAATGGAACCTATCCCGAGTTGAGACTATAGCAAGACTCCCAATGGCGTCTTTCCTGACGCAATGTAAAGACTTTAACGCGGCGTTCTTTACTTTCAGATTGCCATGCGGCTTCACGGTACACACGTAGTTTACGTATCCCCTGTTGTCACAACTTGCCCTCCATTCCAAATTTCTCTGGCCAGGGGCGGATCCAGATTGTGTGGGGCCTGAAGCTTGTTCAAGTTTGGGGGCCCTCTTTAAGAAAAAGAATACAAAGTTACGCACACACAACTCGGTACGGAAGTGAATATTTATTTAGAATGAGAAAAGAAATCGCAACAAATTTGAAATTTAAAAAAAACTGACAAGTACTACAGATATCACAATATCCAGAAATATAACCTAATGTATTCTTATTAATTAGTTGCCTGGCGCTCCTCTACAATTCTTTTCTCCCTACACTTTTTGACTGCATACCTTTTGATCGCCTCTTCATATGACAACGATCTATTTAAATATAACTTTCTGTAGACAGAACAGAAAGACAATCCAGTCTTTCCTGCAGAATGGCCAATCAAAATTTCGTTTTTGTATTATTGATTGTTTAGAGAAGCTTCTTTCAGCTTCACAACTCGCTATTGGTGATGTCATGTAAAGTTTTCGGATTGTCCAATTTGGGGAAACCTCTATCTCTGTCCTGATACAATACTATGCTACATTCACAATGTACCACTCTTTGTCTGTTATGCAGTGACGTAAATTATTTTCTTGGCCATAAGAACTGTATTTTTTAAATTGGTGCTGTAATGTTATTACTTGTTATACTAATATAAGTTATGTTATGTTAAAACCTCAATTTACTAGACCTAGTAACTAAAATTGTTGTACACTTCTATATTGACTTCACTTTTAGATTTAAGCAAATTTGACTTTTTCCATATCCATATGGATTTTTGTAATCCTGTACGGATTCACGGAATGAAAATAAATATATGATATCAAGTTTGTTTCACATGTGAGCTGTAGGATTTCAGGGCACTGCTGGAGCCCCACCCAGGGCCTTGACAGAAGCCCGTGCAAGTGAACGGTCCTGTGCCTTAAGCTTCGTCAGCTTCACGGTTAATCCGCTCCTGTCTCTGGTACTTGTTAAACTTTAAATTTCACATTTTAACACTTTATATGGCAAATGCACACTTTCCAGGCTCAACGTTCCAGCAGCCACAGCACACATGGAGCAGTCAGTGTGGATTTTAGTGCGACGTCCAATGAAATTTGTCAGTTCCTTGGCAAGGTCAGTATGAACAGCCTAAACACAGTACTGTAGGTCAGGGGTATGGTGGGTCAAACTGATTGTTTGGAACAAGCCGCATGTCACGTATGCACTGTCACTGCAATTAAACACACCACTAAGAATACTTTAGACCAGGGCAGACCAACATTCAGCCGTCGGTCACCTGAACAGTTTCAGGAATATAATTTAACATGCATAATATAACAGGTCTGCAGGACATAACATGACAAGTGTATTAGCACAGAAAATGTTAACAAAGTATAATTCATCACTCTAAGACAGCACGCAGTACGTTTCGTCCAGTTCAGTACAGCCTACTTGTACCTAGTCATGTAGCTGCACCTGTAGCGTAACTTACTGTTGTAAATAACGGCGTTGTAGTGAATTCAGCCCCCCCCCCCC
>Ga0268261_10001796_pt1 | contig 15069 bp, 11 predicted proteins | sample TergutNc150P1_FD_190353 | JGI IMG/M metagenome (GOLD analysis project Ga0268261, IMG submission 190353) | Nasutitermes corniger P1 segment gut microbial community from laboratory colony in Florida, USA - Nc150 P1 (SPAdes) (version 2) | ecosystem: Host-associated > Arthropoda: Insects >... | reverse complement strand
TGATGGGTGCGTGACACCCGAAACATGTAGAGTGACGTGGCAGTGAATAAATGTCTGCATACTGTTGCATCGAGTTGGACCTTTATTAACATTGAATCATGATGCACGGAACCATGTGTTTAAAATAAATTTCTGTTGTGGTTTATGCAGCAGGCTCCTTGGCATATATGAATGAAATGAGTATCCTTGATAGTGTATGCTGAGTCATGTAATTACAGTACACTTCCTTCCAGCTACTGATAATCTGCCACTTGTAATAGTTTTGCACTTGATTAATATATTCCCAGGATTGGTAGTTTCGACATCAATACCTCTTGGTATGTGTACTGATTCTTTGACTTTATCTGGACTCCTATGAGACCATTGAGCTATTTTAATGGTTTCATAAGGTCTCAGGATAAGTACACAAGGTGCTGCTAGCATGTAACATTAATGATTTTTCAGAAACTTGAAATAGTATGTGGTTTGAAAGTAACACACATTGAAGTGTGGTTGTGATGTCATACAACACTGGGTTGTCAACTGTCTATGATACATAGAAATGTAAGGAGAGTTACAGTCATTTATGGCATCAAGTGTAAATGTGACAGGCCTTTTCAAGTGACTGGCATTGAAACAACCAAAATTAGCAGAAAGTGTTGTGTAAGTAATATAGAGCATTGCATTGTGGACGAAAACTTGTGACTGGGCCTCTGATAATTGAAAAATGTTAAGCCTTGTCATGATGCAGTGAAAACAACTGATGAGGCACTTGCTGTGGGGGCTGGCTGTGAGAACCAGCAGCTGAAGGAGATACCCAAATGGAGTACTCTTCTCATTAGTTTTGCAGCCTAAGTTAGGAGTAGTAATGAATAATCACCTGTAACAACTCAGATCATAGGTACGGTCCAGTAATCCCAAATATTTAATAATCCGGCACCTGTTGAGTCTCATGGGTGCTGGATTAAAGGAATACTGTGCTCATTCTGAAGGCAGTGGTGTTGGTTTTGATTAGGGCAGTGGTTAACCTTGTGTATGCCATTTGAGAAAATGGATGGATGCTGGAATCAGGGAATTATAAGTTGTGGTTTTGTTGTAGATTGTAGATTAGCTGGTTAATGTTTGCCAGCTTCATTTCTGTGTGCTGGCAGGTCTCATTTTACACCGGGGTTACATTCCTGAAAAATGTCGCACAACTTAATCTTTAAAGGCTGAATGTTAGATACATCTAACGCAGCCTGCATTCTCCAGTGGCCGAATGTTAGATATATCTAACGCTGTGCATGCATTAAGTTTTTCAGCGCTCATGGTGTTTACTTGAGCAGGAAACCCAAACAAACCCTACGAGCAGGAAACCCAAACAAACCCGTTGTGGTTCCCACAACAAGGCTTGGTATTCGTCAGGAGCATTGATATCATTTATGGCGGTCCGGGTTTCGATATTATTTATGTGCACACTTGACCTTTGGGGATCAGCTGAGGGAGTGAAAGGCAGGACACAGTAGACCATTGTTTGAGGCTGAAATGTAGAATCTCGATGACGAAGAGCTCTAGTTAGTCTTCTGGCAGCTTTCGTAGAAGTGTGACGCATCTTGGTATTGCTTTTGTAGTGGCGGACTGGCATATAAGTGACAGTGGTGGATTGGCTATATTCCGCAATCCACAATTTTTCACAACGTTTATTGTCGAACCTGCAAGTGTTACATTTCACGGTCATGTTTGTTGTTACATTATCAGTGGCGAACTGGCATATATTGCATAAATTCACTGGCGATTTGTAAGGAAATACCCCTTCCTCGGTACTGATATTTTTCCTCAGTGTTTACTGACAGAGTTTCATCTGCATTACTTTCCCGTTGAAGAATTGTTTAGACTTTAGACCAGTGGTGCATTATCAGTAACTGTCACTTATTTGATTTAGTTGGGACATTTTAAAATGGAACCTCACAAACGAGCTAAGTATTCTAAATCACTCGATCCTGACGAAATAGAGGAGGTACTGATGGATGACGAATCTGATGAGGAATTAGAAGACAGAGATGAAGTGGTGGAACCTCATGTACAGTCTTCCTCATCCTCCAAAGACGAAGATGGTGCTGAGGAAACCGACGCGTTTCGGGCTACAAGAGCCGGGGATTCATCAAATTTCTTGAATTTTACTGGCCCTCCAAACAGCATTAACCGATCACCTGCCTCTGATATAAATGCAGAATCTTCTCCCTTTTCAGTCTTCATCCTCTTTTTTTAGGCAGGTCTTTCAAATCATTCTAACCGAAACAAACCGCTACTTTCATCAATACGTGTCATCTAGAACTACAGGAAGCACTTCAACACAATCACCTGATATTACCATTGAAGAAATGTACAAATTTTTTTTACTTTTAATTCAAATGGGGCATTACCAGCATCACAGCCTCAAAGATTATTGGTCCAGAGAGGAGCAGTACGGCACTCCATTTTATTCAAACGTAATGGCACGCGATCGCTTCTTCCACATTCTTCGATTCCTCCATTTTGAAAACAGTGACGACCCTCCGAACAATGACGACCCTCTGTACCATGACGACTCTCCGAACCATGACGACCCTACGAACCATGATGACCCAGACTACGACAGACTTTGGAAAATGCGAAAGATTTTTGACACACTAAACAACAAATTTTGTGAACTGTACAATCCAACAGAACATCTTGCCGTGGACGAAGTGATCGTGTTGTATAAAGGAAGAATAGTCTTTCGGCAGTATATTACAAAGAAACATAAAAGATTTGGCATCAAAATTTACAAACTTTGCGACTCTTTGGGCTACACTTATGACATGAGCGTGTATTTAGGTAAGCAAAGGCAGAATGCCACGGCTCAAATAACAGCAACTCACAGAACGGTGCTGCAAGTTATTCAAAGAGTTGAGGGACTGGGCCACAAAATTTTCATGGACAACTATTTCACATCGCCTGCGCTGTTTGATGATCTGTTCCAACAAAAAATCAATGCGTGTGGTACAGTTCGCCATGACAGGCATGAAATGCCAAGAGATATTGGGCCAAAATCTCTAAAAATGAAAAGGGGGGGACATAGCGACACGAGTCAGGGGAACACTATGGGCCGTTCGCTGGAAAGACAAACGGGATGTGTACATTCTCACAAACATGCACGCTCCCCCTGTTGAAGGAAATTTCACCGAGTCTGGCCAGGCTATCAAACCTTGTGTTGTAGAAGACTAAAATGCATGCATGGGGTTTGTGGACAAGGCAGACAGAATGGTCAACAACTATGGAATTGCCCACAGGACATGGAAGTGGACCAAGAAACTGTTTTTTCACTTAACAGACATGACAATTCTGAACGCGTTTCTTATCCACAAGTCGTGTGGCGGCAAAATGACGCACAAAAATTTTTGTGAAATACTTGTTCGCGAATTGATTATTCATTCGCAAGAGAAAAATGTGACAGCTAGTGGCATTTCAAGGGGCACACCAAGTCCAACTGCGTCCCAGCTCAGTCGACTGGAAGTAAAACATTCGCAGCATTGGTCTTCCAAAGGAAAGCAACGGCAGTGTCGCGTGTGTTCACTGCACAAACAAACACGGAGCACACTGTATTTCTGCAAGAAGTGTGACGTTGGTCTGTGCGTAGTGAACTGCTTTGAGAAGTGGCATACGCATGTGAACTTGAGTCACTAGACACAAAGAGAAGCGTTGACTGTGGCGACGCGAGGCAAATTATATCGTTGGAGAGCGCGGATAGAAAACGTTTGCCATGTAAATAAGTGTATACTCCTATGTACATAACATCACACATGCCAGCGGTGTAAAGCAAGGGGTAAGTGCATAAAAAATTCACAGAAGTGTCATTAAATACGTCATGCAAAATAACTTTGAAATCTATCATAAAGTTTTGTGAGCACGATTTATTGCTAAACCTCGACACTGCGTCTATTAATGTAGAATTTTATTCTCTTTCAAACAGTTTTTATTTCATAATTTTATGTTACATAGAGCAGAAAATATATCTGTTTTTGTGAAGGTCTGCAATTTTAAGATTTAAATGCCCAAAAAATGCTGGCCAGCAGGGGACTACTGGCATTTAAAAGTCAGTACTTTAACCCTTTGGCACCGGAGTTTTACATTTAAATTTTAGCACACCTGTATGTAAAATGTGAATAATACAGGAACCAAAAAAGGTAGCATTATGAAATAAACAGCATTTTGAAGAGAACAACTGAGAGTGTGCAGCATGTTTAAAATACTCAGTACTTATATTTGTTGAAAAAAATATATAAAATGCAACATTTGGAGGGTAGTGGTATGCCTGTCCTATATATAGGACGCACGGTTCTTAAAGGTTAAACATATAATTCTTATTTAAAACAGTGTATTTTTGGGGGGTTAGGGGGTTGATAACCTCATCTTACATAGTGTTTGACTATACCACTTGTGGACATTTGGATCTGCAGAATATATGTGTACTGTATATACAGTATATAGACATTTTTGTATGGTACACACACATTTCTGTACAATGTATTTATTTATTTCTAATGCAGTAAAAATGCAAGAGCCTCTCATCCATAGTTTTTGGTACACTTCATTCTGGTATGACTGTGGTTGTCTTGCTACACAAACACTTTAGTTCCTGACTTAGCACTTCCTGTAATTCTTTCAGTACTATCATATATTGTACATATGCTACAGTGAGCAAATCTAACATTACAGCCTGTGTCAGCAATTCATTCGGCTTTTTCAGGGTGACTTATTATGTCTAATTTCTCTTCAGTACTGAATTTCTTCCACCAGTTTTTCATTTGGATTGCACTAGGTGATGCAGATGTATGTATCTCACTCATTTTGGTAACAAAAGCCAATGCTATTGAAGGGGGAACTACATCAGCCACGTGTTTATATCACCAACATAATCTACACATGTAACTTATGGTGTGACAGTGACATCACTTTCTACTGGCCTCGAACACAAGACAGGTGTGGCCAGGCATTGCCTATGCCAAATTGTGTCACACTGAAAATTATTGCTTATCATCTATGCCGAATCGTGTTAAACCAAAAATTGTCATGTAAATTGAAAAAATTGGTGTAAATTTTTAAGTTGCATTAAAGTGAAATCGTGCAAAAAAAAAAGAAGTTGCTTAAAATGAGACCTCCCTGTAGTTTGTTACATAGAATGCAGTAAAATTAATTTGTTCTCATTGCCTGTAATAGATCAGAAATGTCTGGGTTTTTTGTTTTCTTAGTAGAGACTGCAGATTGCCTGGTAGTGGTCGTTTGCTAATGAGTGGATGTAGTTATGGTGAAAACATGTTGCATTGTTACAGTTTTTATATACAAGCCACTTACAAAGTAACCATTGAATATTTTTAGTTAACCTTTCTAAATACTGAATGAGACTTTGTTTATAGGTTTCCAAACATTAAATAATCATACATTTTTGTAAAATAATGTGCAGTAATTCCTAAGGCTCTGAGTATTCTGTATAGAGACTGATATCATTGCAAAGGATATGGCCCTCTTATTGGGAAATCCCAACAGTCATGTAGATAGTCATGCAGGAAAAGTTACACTATCACAAATATAAAACAATGGTATGTTCCATTATCATAACCAGTAGCTGTGCTAGAGTGCATTTTCTTAGTGTGGAGTACATGTACAATGGGCACAACAGAGAGCATTTCTAAAGCTTGATGAGAAGGCCTAACATAGCTTTGTGATGAGCTGCTGTGTAACACTCAATTCTTGTCATGGTATCTGTGAGTTGCATAGATGCTTTGGGGATGGTGATGCAGGGACACAGTTCACTCTACCAGAGCATGGTATTTATGTCTGGTACATTATTTCACTTCCTCTTTCTTTGTTACTCTTTTTTCCCCCCCACCCCCAGACTTTGAAATGGTAACCACTTAATAGAATACCTATACAAATGCAAATGTTTGAAGTATGTTGGTTTAAGAATATAGTATATGAAAAATTGGAATAAAAGTATAGGAAGGAGAAAGTGAGGGTTGGGCATAATGCAGTGTTACTTAATGCTTACTGCATGCTGCAGTGGGATGAAGTGGTACTGTCTTTGAAATGGTTACCAGTAAAATATATAATTTGGCAATAAAAACAGAGAGATAAATTGTTTTCCTGTGATTGTAAGTTTTGCCAAAATTAATTGCATGACAGTCCAGACATTAGCTAGAACCAACATTTGTTAATGAACTCTTGTAATGCTTTAACTGGCTGAATTATATTTCTGTATAGTAACCAATAATTGGAAAGTAAATGGTAACTTATTTCTTTACCAGTGGTGGTTTGGGTAATTGACGGTTCGGATGATTGATGTTTAGATAATTGACACTGTACTGTACAACACATACTATATTAAGAGATAGATATATATTGTTCTCGAATGTAACTGTACTTCCGTGTGTGTATAGTCCCTTCGTGGCCCCCTTGATGATGGCTTAGTAGTAAGCCGAAAAATGTTGCACATATGATAACCTAAGTAATAAGAAATATTAAAAAAAAAACCAGTCAGTTTATTTAGTTGGATTCTGGTAAATAATGACATGATCATGGACAATGAAAAACATAAGCAAACTTTATGTGTTGAGTAGTATTTTACAACAAATCCCATGATTGTACATATCAAGGTAAATTAAATGTTAACCTTAAAACTAGGTAGTTATTTTTTTTATTACACTGAGTATATTCTGATAGTACAAATAGAATAGTGGGTGTATGGTTAACAGTAGTTCACAGAAAATTCAGTTGGGCTGAAGTGTGGTTTTCACTGCTAACCTGCATGTGTCTTTTACAAAGCTTGTGTGGTGTGGAATATGACACAGAGGTTTGTGTATGATACGTATGAAAGATATAATAATTGGCTATAACAGTGTGCCATAAGGTTCAAACAGCTTTGATTGTTTACTTGGTGGTGAGTTACAGTCTGAAGGTTTGTGCACATTAGCAGCATTATGTGTGAACTGATTCTCATTTGAATAGTAGGGCAGTTACACCAAAGTTGCAGCCACATCATTATATTAAAGTGATGACTAATAATAATGCATTTGTTGTCAGGTAATTGTGTTTGTTTATAAAGTACCATGTTATAGATCTCAGCCCTTTGTGGCCCATTGTCAAAAGAAGTTCAGCTTGCTAATCCAGGTGGCACAAACATGAGACCACAAAGTGCTAAATTAGATTAATTCTAATGTGTGCCGTTTTCTTTTTGTGTCCATGTTTAGGATTCCAGTCACCGTGAGGTAAAATAAAATTGATGTTGTGTTATATCATTGCTTACAGCCATCACATTTGAAGCTGTGTAGTTGTTGCATGTGCCACTTGTTCTGGGACAGTAGTGCAGTACTATTGGAAAATGCATTTCTGTGCTGATAAATACCATTCATGTTCCATCTGTGGTCAGTGGGATAAATCATTCTTTAGAATCAAGGTCAATGGGGCAAGAGGTTGAGCACCATTAATGCATTAATGTAGATTTGAAATACACAGTTTATGCTTTCGTCACACTGTGACTGTGAATTATGTGCAGTTACAGCATGTAAAATGAGAAAGTTCACAGTCATGACAAGTCAGTTTCACCTGATTCTTATAGTGTAACTGAATCAATTTGTCACTGGCATGAATTTTTATTGTAGCAAAGATATAAAGTAGAATCATAAGGTGTTGCAGAAATCACATGAGTTGCATGAATGATTTTGAGTTGGCATGCTTCTTACTGAAAGTTTGGCTGTGAAATCTTTATGGTTATTGTCCCGTTGTGTGTGTGGTATTTTGGCTGTGAAAAATTGCATGTAATGGGTAAGTTTCTTACAGACTGATATCATTAATGGTGGAAGAGCAGGACAGAGGGCTAAAGTAAGGAAAATATCCAAAATAACAGAGACAAAACATTCTTCTTGGTCACCTGTGTTTCATCACTTAAAAAAAAAAATTGCAGTAAATTATTCAGGCCAGAACAGTAGTCCATCTTTTGTAAAATATAACAGCCATTATCTCTTATTACCTTCATATTTCATTCTCAGAATTTTGTTGCTAAGCTTATGGAGACAGGTCTTAGGGTTTATGGTAGACAAAGCTTATAAAGTGGCATTATTAATAGTTAATTTGGATGCATTATGCCAAACTATGATTGGTGTTTTCATGTTGTTAGACATTTTCTCATACCCATTCTTAGCAGAAGTAAGTTCAGATAGCTGATACCTGTGCTAGAAATTGCATATGTGTTGACTTTGCAGTTTTTGGTTCAGTCACAGCATATTTGCAAAATGCACCACATTTGTCTGTCCATATGTAAGAATTTGAAAACTGCTAAATGGATTCAGTATTAGAAAGTTTTAATACAATTTGTCACTAATCCAGGGCTGGTGCAAGGGTACCTGGCAACCTAGTTAAGCCCCTGTATGTGTCCCCTAGTAATTTTTGGTAAAGACTGAAGTCTCCTCTTCTGAGATATGACATTGTTCTGATTGGTAACAGTTAATGACATTTTGGAGGAACTTACTGCTTCCCTCTTCAGGGTCTTAGTAGTCCAAGAACTTTTTGAGCCCTGAAGATAGAGGCAGCAGGTATTTATGAAACATCAGCAACTATTTCCAGTCAGTATGGTTTCATATTCTAGAGGACTTGAATCTTACTGACCAGTGTGAGAACCTCAAATTGCACAGATTTTGATAAATAAATGATAATGATGATTATAAGCTGATGTAAGGATTATTTACTGCATTGTTACTGTGACTCTGAAACAGCTGTTTGTAACATTTAGGCCACGTGTTAATCTTGTGGCTTCATTTTTCATGTAATTAGGTACTTTGTAGAGACAGGTTATTAAACAACAATAATAATATTAATAGGTGCACTTTGTAGATATAATAATAATAATAATAATAATAATAATAATAATAATAATAATAATAATAATAATAATAATAATAATAATAATAATAATAATAATAATAATAATAATAATAATAATAATAATAATAATAATAATAATAATAATAATAATAATAATAATAATAATAATAATAATAATAATAATAATAATAATAATAAGTATAGTATACATTATAAATTCCTACTTTAAGTTTCATTGAAACAGTGTTCATACTCTTGCCATAGAAGGTGCATTAACAAGCTGTTTCAAATCAAGATTCTAGCAGTTTCATATTCTCTTGACAGAGTTTTGTGTTGTCATTGTCCATAAATTTGTATTTATCAGTTCTGGTTTAGATAATTTTTGCTCACTACTGTCTATAGACAGATGGGGTGTCAAGAGAATTCATAAAGTAATAAACACATTTGGGATGCCAACTGCCAGTTTCTTTCAGCATAAAAGTTTTAAAATGGCTTGTGGTGATGTTCAGTTCTCAACCATCTCACGGTGAAATGCAGTTCACTACATCAGTATGCAGCAACAACATCTTTATTTTCACCCTGTCTTAAAGCTGACTGTTCTTAATTCAGCTTATACGTTCAACTCCTGAACAGGTCTCTTCACTGCTTTCTCAAATTCTCCATAACTCTTGCTCTTTGCAAGGTACTTTTTCTTTTCCTCTGCTGGTCAGTTGAATAATGTATGTCTGAATTCCTTTTGTTGAATTTTTGTGCTAGCTGTATTATTTTAAAAGAGAATATCATTCGGTACAGAGAGACACAGTAAACTTGAAATGGAAAATTTGAGTCTGCTGGCTGTAACAGCTGTGAAGACTTGCCTTATGATCCTGTAAGGGAAATACCATCAGAGATTTTAATTAAAACATCAGGTATATTGCTTAGCAGGCAGTGAAGTGCTGATTTCAGTGCACTGATGTAGCTTTATTTGGTATGTGACATAAAACCTCCCAACAGTGTGTTTACTGATAGGTATGCATAAACATTTACAAGGTCAAATAAGATTGTTACCACCCAGGCATCATCATTAACAACCAAACTGAGGAATATCTACTGCAGGGGAAAAACATTCATTGTGGATAAATATACATTTTTCTCCTTTATAATGTATTTTCTGTTGGTTTCATGTTGCTTCAATTGTCATAGCATTGTCCTCTCTCTCAGAGGTTAAGTCTTCCATACCTGTCAGTTCTGTTCCCCATCCTGACCTTCCTACCCCACCCCAAATTATTGGATTTAGTTGCAAGAAAGATGGGTTCCTATCATAACAAAACACTCTACCCTAACCAAGATTTGTTTAGAATATAACTGTCATCTGTGCTAGCCACTCCTGTATTCATGATTAGGTTTTTATATTTTTTACTTAGAGTAGGTTACTTCAAGTTTGAAAGTTTTTGCACACCCATGTGCTGGCACCCTAGGCAGCCACCTATTTCACATAATGGGTAACACCAGCTTTGATTTGGTTAACATAGGTCAGCAGTAGCAGACGCTTTCCATGAAGACCTAGAAATTTCTGCATGCACCTCTAGTGTAAGTTGCATAGAACTGACCAAGTGTTTATTGTAGTAAAATATGTTTTGAACAGGTGTTGTAGGGAAAAATGAAACATGTTTTATGGGTATGTGATTTCACCAGTGCCCTCTCCATGGTATCTCTACCTTGTCAAAGGCTAATGCTGGGTGAGAGGGCTTGCGTGGCCAAATGATCCTAAGAGCTATGCCAGCGGTAGCACTAGCAACTGGTAGGGCCACCCTTGTTGGACAGGTCGAAGGAGATGGCCCAGATGAAAGGGGATACCTTGGTCCTCCTGGTTGGGGGTTGGGCGTGAGACTAACAACCTCACCCTGTAAAAAACTGATTGTTACGAAACCTTACAGTAAGCCTCGGAACGTAATGAATACGTGACGGAGACAAAGGACTGGAAGCATGGACTTGACATTTGGCACATGGAACGTTCAGACTATGCTGCAGCCAGGGAATATGATGGAGATAGCCGATGAAGTCTTAAAACTAGGAATAGATCTTGTAGCCCTACAAGAAATCAGATGGCAAGGCCAAGGGGAGATTAACAAGAAAAATTTTACAGTGTTATATAGTGGACCAGAGAATCGAACCGGGCAGTATGGGACAGGATTCATTATATCAAGAAAAATTAAAGAAAGCATTCTGGAATGGGAACCAGTTAATGATAGATTATGCAGAATTAGAATTAGAGGGAAATTTAGGAACCTGACAATAATCTCGGCATATGCCCCCACAGAAGACAAGGGAGAGGAGGGAAAGGTAGAATTCTACAACAAGCTCGAAAGAACATGCAGTAGAGTCCCAAAATATGAGATGTTAAAATTATGGGGGACTTAAACGCCAAAGTAGCAAGGGAAGAATGCAGACATTAAGTATCAGGCAAGCACTCCCTCCACAAACATAGTAACGAGAATGAATCTTTTCTGGTTCAGTTTGCAATAAGAACTAATCTTCACATCAAGAGTACAACATTTCCACACAAGATAATCCACATGGGCACTTGGAAAATCCCTGGTTCCACGGAAGTAAATCAAATCAATCATGTATTGGTCTCAGCAAGGCATGCCTCATCCATAATGGACGTAAGGAATAGTAGAGGAGCTAATTGTGATTTAGATCATTACCTAGTAAAAGCTAAAGTAAGAGAAAGAATCAGCAGGGGCTAGAAGCATAGAGCTGGAAATGGCAGGAGGAAATGTAATTCTGAGTTAATAACATCACCTGAAGGAAAAATGAGATACCAGGCAAGTTTAGAGAAGAAACTTGAAGAAACAAAAATTATAGAATTGGGATCTCTTGACATGAATAAAATGTGGAATAATGTGAAAGAGATGATAATAGCAGCTGGTGAAGAAGTAATGGGCACAACAATAATACAAAAGAGAAATGTGGAGTGGTTTGATGAAGAATGTAGAGAAAAAATAGCCAAGAAGAACGAAACTAGAAGAAGGATGTTACAGAAAGAAACACGGGGTAGCTATGAGAAATATAAGGAATTACAGAAAGAAGTTAAGAAGGTCTGCAAAAAGAAAAAGAAAGAACATCTACAGAAGCAACTTGAGGAAACTGAGCAGCTGAACAGACAGAATGAAAGAAGAAAATTTTATAAAGCAATGGATAATATCAGGAAAAGCTACCATCCAAAACAAGAAGCATGTAGAGATAAAGATGGAAAGGTGTTGTTTGACAGAGAAGAAATAATGAATAGATGGGCAGAGCATTTTAAGGATACACCAAATAAAGAGTATCCCAGCTGTAATGATCAGGGGAAACTAGATGTGGAATTAAATACTGAGGGAAGTGACAAGGATGAAAACATGGAGATGCCCACATATGAAGAAATGGTAGAAAGCATTAAAAAATTAAAGAATGGAAGAGCACCAGGTTAAGATAACATCATACCGGAAATGATTAAATGTGGAGGGAAACAATTGGTAAAAACATTACACGAACTAATATGTGTCATATGGAGGGAAGAAAAGATGCCTGAAGACTGGGAAACTGGTATTATCTGCCCCATATTCCAAAAAGGTGATAAACTTGACTGCAACAACTACAGAGGCGTTATATTACTGGATATAGCATATAAGGTATTTTCTAACGTATTAAATGAAAGATTAAAGAAAATAACAGAAAATGTACTTGGAGAATATCAGTGTGGTTTTCGTAAAAATAGAAGTACCTCTGATCAAATATTCATAATTAGACAGATGATGGAAAAACACTTTGAACATAACCAGGACCTGCATATGCTATTCGTGGACTTTAAACAAGCATTTGACAGCATAAATAGATATAAACTGTACCAGGTAATGGACGACATGAAGATCCCATATAAGCTAATCAGATTGGTCAAGATGACAACAAAGAATACCACAGCAAGTGTGAAGGTAACCAATAAATTGAGTAACAGTTTTACATTTAATGCAGGTGTTAGGCAGGGTGATGGCCTTTCTGCACCCTGTTCATTCTAGACCTGCTTTATGGAGTCTAGAAGATAGATCAGAGAGGTACAATTTTCACAAAACTTAGTCAGATATGTGCATATGCTGATGACATTGTGATCGTCGCAAGGACACAGAAAAAACTAACTGAAGTGTACCGGGACTTAGAAGAGGAAACGAGTAAACTGAGAATGGAAATAAATTAAAATAAAACTAAATATATGGTTACATCCACCTATGAACACTGGAGAAATGCTGGGATCTACGAATTGGAAACAAAACATTCGAAGCAGTTCAGAGCTTCCAGTACCTGGGAAATATCATTGGTAACACAAACAGTAATAACAAATGCATAAAAGAGAGAATTATGATGGGCAACAAGGCCTACTATGCAAATAGACAACTGGTTAACAGCAGCCTCATATCAAGAAACAGCAAGTTGCAGATATACCGCACATTGGTACGTGCAGTGGTCACCTATGGTTCAGAGTCATGGACACTCACCATGCAAGAGGAAAGAGCATTAGCAGTATTTGAAAGGAAAATTTTGCAGAAAATATATGGACGAGTGAAAGAAAACGAATTATGGAGAATTCAACGAAACGATGAATTAGAAGCCATAATTAAGGGGAGGAACATTGTCAGGTTTATTAAATACCAAAGAATACGATGGCTTGGTCATATAGAAAGAATGCAAGACACCACAATCCCAAAAAAGACGTACAGAAAGCTGTATGCAACAAGACGAAGAGGAAGACCAAAAACGAGATGGCTGGATGACGTGTCCACGGACCTGAGAAAGATGGGAATAAACGAATGGAGAGACTGAGCAAGGGATCGAGAGGCTTGGAGGCATATTATAAAGGAGGCCAAGGCCCACCCCGGGCTGTAGCGCCACCGAAGAAGAAGAAGATTTTACCAGTGATGTGTTTCAGACTACACGGTTGTATTGCTCACCATTGCCAGAAGTTCCCCTAGAATTTTTGGAATGCTGTTTAAAAGCCATCTGTATAATCAGTTGTAGTGGTGAAAATTCCAAAGTGTTTTGTGTTTGTTGTTTGGATCCTTTCCTGCAAAGGTCTCTGTTCACATCTGTTGTGTTGTTTTAAGTGTCAGTCCTTTGCTATGCACAGCACAATACAAGGGTGACAGCAGAGTTGTTCCTTTGCATATTTAAGTACAATGCTATTAAGATATATTGAGGAATGGAGATATGGCACCAAATTTACTCAACCTCAACACTACATTAAAGTGAATCGTGAGGTTTGCATTCCAGTCCTGTATGCTTTGGAACAGGGTTCCCAGTATTAAGGGAAGAGGGGGGTTCTGTTGGTCCCATAGCCAATCTGAACATGGTAGGCAGGAAAAAAACCCCTGTTTCTGCTGGGAATCAAACCACACTAATCAAATCCATAAACTAGTCATACAGACAGCTGTCTGTGTCTGACAAAATGGAACTTGCTAAAACTAAGTTCACCCTGCTGTTCATAACACACCTAAAGGAGTGATATTTAACCAGCTGTTCTGGTAGCATCAGGATACAGTAATCTAAATTGTGTCAGAGGGCTAAATTATCTTCCCAAGTAACACATTTTGTGTTAATTAGTTTCATATGATATGTGTACAGTGCATTGACTGTGTTTTGCTTAATAAATTTGCATGTAAGGGTGTAGATTTCTGTGTGTGGGAGCAGATTCACATGATGTATTATTTTTGCATGTTTGAAGGATGATGGTTGGTTTATATTTTAAATTAAGTTATGCAAGTGTGTTGGAGGACTACGTTCTTGTGCGTTATGATGGTAGGTTATTTTGCTGAGACCTATAGACCCTTGAAGATGCAGGCATTATGTTCCTTTTAAACTTGGGGAGCTGTTTGCTCAGAGATGCAGTGTCGTGTTGCTGAAGAATGGGGTCCTCAGATTTGTTTTCTTTGTTCTAACACTTGTAAATGGTGTAATACATAGTTGTGTGAATATTGAGGAGTTTGGTGTTGATCAAACATACAGAGTTTGATATCAGCCTGTGACTATGGCTGTTTAACCCATTGGCATACACAGACGTCCGTGAGATGGCCGGGCTCGCTAGGTCCATTAATACACAGACGTCTGTGAGACGGTCTGAGCCATCGATGTCTTTCGCTTTTAATTCTAGCCTTCTGTCAGTAGATTGCATGACATGTCTTATACCGTTTGAAAGCTGGTGAAATG
>Ga0268261_10001795_pt1 | contig 15072 bp, 11 predicted proteins | sample TergutNc150P1_FD_190353 | JGI IMG/M metagenome (GOLD analysis project Ga0268261, IMG submission 190353) | Nasutitermes corniger P1 segment gut microbial community from laboratory colony in Florida, USA - Nc150 P1 (SPAdes) (version 2) | ecosystem: Host-associated > Arthropoda: Insects >... | reverse complement strand
TGAAAAATCGACGCGAGCACTACACACTACCTCACTCAAATGCTGCTTGCCAGCAACTGACGCTATGGACAGGCGGGAAAAAATTCACGCATGCGCACTAAGGTTCAAGGTCGGCTCATGCAAGCGCGCTAGATTATAATCCATCAGGTGTTCGCATAACAAAATACGGTCGGATACTTTTCTAACAGACCACGTATGCATATTATTCTCCAATTGTATAAGTAATAAAAACCGATATTGGTAAGATATATATGTATAATACATACCTGTTATGATTTTCGAAAGTTTCAAGGGCAGTCGGAAGTCGGAATGCCACATGCAAGTCAACAAACAAAGGAATGAGCTGCCCGAACTACCGATCATGATGGAACAGCAAACAGCTGCAATGTATTGGCAAAGAATGGAACTACGATGTAAAATACCAGTTGGAATCATCCACCGCGTAGTATGGGCTATGAAAGCCAAGAAAGTGATTCCAATTGGAATCGCACGGGCAGAAAGGGTTATAATCACTGTTTTCAGGCAGTCGACCCACATCGCGATTGAAATAGTGAATGCATCTCTTACCCTTGCCATCAAATTTGATCTGTTATTAGATTGTGTGACCTGACGTTCAGGTTCATCAAGACTGGTACTGGATGAATCTTCTTGGTTTTGTAATTCCAAAAGAGATGCCTCATGTAAACCTCTATGACTGTATTGTGCAAAACATTTTATAATCCTGTCTGCCATATTAGATGTTTTGTTAGGCTTAATATTCTCCATTTACCTGCAAATATTCCAAAGGCATTCTCAACTACTCTTCTACCCCTGCTTAGACGGCAATTAAAGAGTCTCTGACTCAGTAAGCTGTCTTTTGGGATATGGTCTCATAAGGTAACTAAGCAACAGATATGCTTCATCCCCTAGTATCACAAACGGAAGTTCCACATCTGATGGTAGTTTCTTAGCATTAGGCATATTGAAATTATTGCTGCTTAGAAGCTGATATTGTGAACTGTGACGAAAAATCCCGTCTGATTGCTTTCCATAAGCACCAACATCCATGGCAATGAATCTATACTGGGCATCAGCATTCCCTTGAAGCATAATAGAGTAGTAATGCTTGTAGTTGTAGTACATGCTGCCTGAATTTGATGGAAGTTTCAGCCATATGTTTTCCAGCAATACTGCCTACACAGTTCTGAAAATTCCACTTAAGACAGAACTCGTTTGACTTCGCAAGTAGCATTTCTGTTGTAGGTACAGGTATATGAAGAGGCACCATGGTTTACCAAATAGCTTCACAAACCTCTGATTATGTAATGGATAGTAGAATTCCGAGTCTGAAGGAATCCGCCAGGGCTGCATAAGACGCACCCGTTGACAAAAACCTGCAATTATAAATACAGTGAAAACGCATTCCCATACTTTTATATTACAGGCAAAAATGTGAACAAATGGAAACATCTCAGGGACAACTTCCTTGCAGAACTCAACAGAATGAATGCAAATAAATCTGGAGATCCTGGTTTATCTCCCTGCAAAAGGGAGTGTCAGTGGAGGTGGTTTAAGATGTTACTTTTTTTTTTTTGAAAAGTACTTTGAATGCTAGAAAAATGGAAAGCAACATGCACTTTCAATCTAAGTAACTTGATCAGGTGTCAACAGATCCTGAAAGACAGCTGCACTAGTATTGACAATTTCGTTGCCGAATGCTTTTTTGCTGACAATTTAATATTGTATCCCAGGGAGCTGGAGGTAGGATCTTATTGATGATAGAGCAGAATCTTGTAGATGAGTTTGTTAGGACACTTAAGAAATAATTTCCAGGTCTACGTGTAGAGGTTGACAGAAAATATATTGTGAAAATTTACAGCACATGACTTCTGAATTATATAAGATGAAAGTTGACCAGTGTGTACCATGGTGGTACAATTACATTACTTTATACAGGGGTTAAGCTGAGGCCACACAGAGCGCTACACTGTGTACGCTATGTATGCTTTGTACACTATGTTAGCTACACCAAGTGGCCACACTGGCTGCGATTCGTACGAGACAGAGAAAAGTAACAGATTTTTTCTGTCATCACTTGTGCAAGATGTTGGCGGGTAGGTTGCTCCGGGAAAGTGACGACAGTGACAATGAAGTATTATTATATGCAGTGGGTAATAAACGTGAAAGTGGGTACACGAAGTTAATGAAAAGAAGAGAGTTTGGCGAATTTTATGACGTGATGAAACAGTTACGTCAAGATGAAGGTAAATTCAAAGAATATTTTCGAATGAGTAGTAATCAGTTTGAACAACTTTGTCACTTATCAAGGATGACATTGAAAAGAAGGAAGTGAACTACAGGGAAAGCATTTCAGCAGAGGAATGACTAGCTCTTTGTTTAAGGTAAGAAAACATCTTGTCTTTGTGATTTTTGACACATTGTCCAAAAATGACACATGGGTCACTATAATTGAGGAAAGTAAGTTGCACTGTTGAGCAGTCCTGCATTTCCCTACGTTGTGTTTGAAGTATTTTCTTGCACCTGATTTTGACCAGTTGATGGGTAGAACGGCGTAAGAGGTGAAGGTGTTGATGTTTGAGGATAAGCAGGTGAAGGTGTTGTTTGTCTAGCAGGTGAAGGTGTTCTTGGACTACAGCCAGCTATTTCACAAGTGATGGAGAGTAGGAATTCTGAACTGCTCATGGTCCAGGCACTCAGTTTCTGCATTTATAACTGCCTTCATAACTTCCGCCTTTACTTTCAGTTGTAAATGGCGGGGGAGTCGCTTAATGCTTTCACATGCACTTGCAAAGAAGTCAAGTTCTCCTGCCTGTTTCTAATCCTTATTTTTGTCTTTAAGGAATGTCAGTATCTTGTCAACACCTTTCTTGTCGCCTTTCTGAAATTTATTGAAATCTTTCCTGCACTTTTTACTTGCCCTTTCTGTGTTGATGGACAACTCTGACTCTGTTTTTCCTCAAGTTGATTACCTCCATCTATCGGTATCAAGCTGTCCTCGTTCTCAGTGTCATCAACGTCGACACTGGATTAGTCCTGTGCGAAAAGAAATTCATGTGATACTTTAAATGATAGAAGTGTGTATATTCCAAGTTCATGCGAATTCAACCTACATAAATCTTCAAATTACATTTTACTTTCTTGCAGTTAAGTGGGACAGAAGGAAAGACATCAGTTCTTCATATTTTCAAGGTTTCATTTTCTTTGCAGCGTCACCACTTTTTGTCTTTCTCCTTAGCATAGCTTGCCTGTGGCAGTCTTGCAGTTTCTTCCATTTACATTTCAGTACCTCTATTGCAAGAAAAATAGCAGTATGTATTACATATACATGGCCTACTCGAATCTAAAATCTTTGTAATATTTTATTATAAGTGTTAATTCATTTAACATTTTCAAATTATTATTTCAGGTTCTTAGCAACTGGATATTCGTTCCGATCATTGGCTTTCACCTACCGCATGGGTAGGTCTACAGTTAGTGGAATTGTCGAAGAGGTCTGTGAAGCCCTTTGGAAAAACCTTCAGCAGTAATGCCTGAACCGAATGAGGAAATTTGGAGAGCATCGGAAAAAGTTTTCAAGGAAAAGTGGAACTTGCCTCACTGCGTTGCAGTGATCGATGGCAAACATGTTCGTATTAAGGCACCTCCACACAGAGGGTCAGAATTTTTTAATGACAAAAAGTATCTTTTGCGCGCATTGGTTGATGCTAATAAAAGATTCCTAACTGTAGATGTAGGGCAGTATGGGAGAGTTAGTGATGGAAACGTGTTTGCCAACAGTAATATTGCTATGCATTTAGCAAGACAAAACATTGGTTTGCTTCCAGATGAAAACTTAGGGGGCGTCCCTTTACCATACATCGTAATTGGGGATGAAGCATTTCCCCTGAAGAAATCTCATGAGGCCTTATCCCAGAAGTGCTCGAAGACTCAGCGAGGCAGAAAGAATTTTTAATTACAGGCTTTCAAGAAACAGAAATAAGTAGAAAATGCTTTTGGCATCCTTGCTAATACTTGGAGGATATATCAGTGCCCATTTGAATACCGTGCCCAACTTTGTGATAAATTAATCTTAGCTACTGTTGTCCTGCACAATTACATACTCGAATCACCAACCGAGACCAATCCTGCACTTGGAGAAGAACAAACCAACCCGCTAGTATGAATGCACGTTGCTGCTGCAACCATTTCAACAAGAGAAGCTCTAGATGTCCGAAATTCATTCATAGAGTATTTTATCTCCGATGAAGGCCGTGTTGAATGGCAAAAGAGAGTAGTGAATCGTGTGAATTAGTAAAAATACTTGTGTATACTTATTTTTTTTTGATAAATACCTATTAAATATGGAGCTTGCATTTTACAATAAAAATTAAAATTAGAAATGTATTTACCTTTTTTAAGACATCATAGCGAGGAAAAGGCTCCAGTGGTATGGCCACGTTAAAAGGATGCAAGATGAGAGACTGCCAAAATTAATTATGGAGTGGATATCAGGGGAAAGAAGAAAAGAGGACGTCCAAGAAAAACATGGATGGAAGGTGTACAAGCCATGAAAACGAGACATTTAGAAGCAGATCAGTGGTTAAACAAAGGAATGGTGTTTGGGTTCCGGAAGACGGTGACAGCTGTCACAAGACCGGAAAGATAGATTTACCTTTTTTTTTCAATTCTCCAGAAATCCTCTCCCAGGCATTATCCCATGTGGTTTGATTGCGGTATTCTTTCTTGGATTTATTCCAGAGGCATGGATGTTTCCTCATCTCTTCAATTAATTGCTCCAGGGACATTACTCAGAATATACACAACACAAACTCAAACGTATCTCTGAACTGACGCAACATACAAATTACATATTGCCGGCTGCACGTGACTGCATGGGGTCTGCTGTGCATGCCCATCATCAGCGACGTTTTAAAAATACAGCCCCAACTCAACACGGCGACAGCTACATTGCCAACATAGCATACATGGTATATGCAGTTTTGTGGTCCCTTACGTTGTCCATAAAGGCAGCTGTTTTTTCTGTGCATAGCAAGCATAGCGTACATGGCGTATGCTATGCTGTGTGGCTGCAGCCTTAGAGAGGTGTGGTGTGAAAATTAATACAGTAGTCTTGGGTGTGGCCGTGTGAAGCTGTTGGTCAAAAACCTAATTATTATTTGAGTTTTACATTTGGACCCATACATCGTATTGATGTCATAGCTTCACACTTGTTTAGCCCTTTGAAACAGTCAAAGTATCAAATATAACTCATCTGAAATTAAAGACTAATATTATTGATCGAAGGGGTCGTCAGCTCAAGTAATCTCTTCTTTCCTTATGATGCAAGACTTGGTGTTGACAATAAATTGAAATTATTCCAGATGTACTTAAACTTTAGTTCATAATGTAAATTACTGGTCATATGACATCAGGTATAAAAAATTAGCAATACCAGTGCTTTAAGCCAAATTAACGCATTCTACCTTACATATATGTACGTCACTAGAGAATATTGGGCAGTTATCCCTAGCAAATTTCACATTGTGCCAAATTACATTTACTTTGATTACTTCTAAATTCATGCATATTAGATTCATATAGTATACATAGTTACATAAAATGGTATTCTAAATGGTAGCCTCTTCTACACTTATGATGTGCTGAAAGTACATTATCTTTTACCAGATGGAATTATCTGTTTATTACATGCTTTTAGCAACACTAGTGCAGTTGCTTCTATTGCATCTCCTTGTGAAGGCTTCTGTAAGCTACTTTTTCTAGCGTTGGGAATCCTTAAACTTTCCCTGGATGAATGCACAGAGTTGATTATTTTAGGTTTAATGACTAGAGGTGCATGGATTGTCCTTCCACCACTTGGAAAAATTTGGAAATCTTACAACTTTTGCAACAACAATAATAATAGAATAATCATAACAAGGCTGGTGGTAACCATACCTACATATGGCAGGAAAGATAGGAGAAAATCATAGTTTTATTGTTTAATTTTCCATTCTTGCTCAGAGATGAGCTTGTCTACTTCCTGGACCATGTGACTGGCTAGTCGTAGTCTAAACAATTTACTATAATTTTCAATGGCAATTCCAGATGAAAATCTTATTTTAGCAGGTTTTCCTTCTGATTTCAGTAGTCCTATTTAAGGGACAAAGGAGGGATAACGTCCCCAGTGTTATTGGAAGCATAATCGCCTGGGCTTGAATGAGAACTCGTGCTCCGTAAGCCTTACATGCACGGTGAAGTATTAATTTTCCTGTCCCCACAATCTCATTGTCTGAGGGTTCTTGTTTAGAATATAGGATGGTGAGTACACGTGGTCGCGGAGCGACATACATCCACTCGTTATCTGAGTCCTTATGGTCTGGTTAATCTGCGATTCTTTGGGAACAACTGGACGATATTGTCCTAATTGTAGCATTTCAAGTTTACATTCTTTGTTAGCATTTCAAGTTTACATTCTTCATGTAATTGAGATATACGAGGGGGTACCAAAAAATAACGAGATTTTTTTAAATCGTATATTTCTCTGAACATTTCCAAAATTTAATCACCCTCAAAATACTGTCCTTGAGAATCAATACACTTATCCCACCTCTTTTTCCATTGTTTAAAACAGTTCTGGAACTCTTGCAATGTGATAGCCTTCAGTGCCTCCGTCGTTTTTTCCCTCACCTACTCTGCATTCTGAAAACGCTTTAAGGTCCCTCTTCATTCTTGGAAACAGGAAAAATCGCAGGGTGCCAGGTCCGGGGAGGGGGGTGCGAAGCCGTTGTCATGCCGTTTTTCGTGAGAAACTGCCGCACACTCAATGCTGTGTGGGCGGGAGCATTGTAATGCAGAAGCCACTCGCCTGACCGCCACAATTCGGGGCGTTCTGTTAAAATTCGTTGACATGAGCTCCACGAAACTCCAGTCAGTGCTTCCAACTTGTCGATTGGTCGACGACGATCAAATATCGCATCGCGAATTTTTTAATGTTTTCGTCCGTTCTGCTTGCTGAAAGGCGCCCAGATCGCGGTTGGCTTTCAAGTGACATGTCACCACGTTTGAACCGAGAAAACGATTCGTAAACCCTTGCCTGGCTCAAAGCTTCTTTAAAAGCCTCTCGAAGCATTGTGATAGTTTGTGCTGCTGTTTTCCCCAAAAGGAAACAAAACTTGATGCAAACACGTTCTAAGTCCGCCATCGAAAAATCGACGCGAACAATGACAGAGGCTTAAGAAGAAAATTACACTGACCCTATAGACCTCTTCTCAAGGACACCGCTTGGCCAGCTGATGCGGTGCAGTCGAGTACACGCACCAAACGGGAGCAGCAACTAACGCCCCACTCCCCTCCAGAAAAAATTCTCGTTATTTTTGGGTTCCTCTCGTATGTACTGGGTTATTTTGTTTGCACACTGATTAGAATTTACACTCCTTGATTTCATTTACCTTTAACCTTGCACAATACCGTTTGGCAACATTCATTAACAAGTATTCACGTTCTGGAAGGATAAATGTGAATCTGGTATCGGTACCGTTTAATTGGTAGGGGAAGAACGTGATACAAGTTGTAATTTATGATTTGTTGAAGGTAAATCACACAAGAAATTTATTCTTAATAAATTTAAGTCAATCTATTTACAATTAAGTGGAATAGGTATTGAGGGTTCACTTGGAACGTCAGCTTGGCTTGCTTTCAGTTGTTTAAATATTTGAGCTGGCGTTATGTGTGGTATTCCTTTCTGAGAATTCATGATCGCATGGATCAGTAATATTCTCTGCATTCAACTAAGGCTCTCTTCAAATGCATGTTATGTTCATTGACCTAAGTAGCATGGAAGTTCCTGTAAACATTTCTTTGATATTAACATCGCGTTAATTTGTGTTCGGCCATTTCATCTAAACCTTTGGACAATATTCTTTCGTTTTCCGTTACTGCTAGTAGGGTGGAGTTCAGTGACCTGAAGGTTGATTTAACAACAGTTCTCTGTTCGAGAGCCTCAAAATATCAATCTGCTCCTTTTCTAGACTTGAAATCTTTTCAGCATAATATGAAGCATCTTCGCTATCCATAGTACCAAACAGTATTTTACTAATCCCTCTTATAAAATTAAAAACTCCTCTTTTGAATCGCACGTGTTCCTCATTTCGATTCTAGTTAATTGTCTAACCAATAATTTCAAATCTTCTTTAATCTTCCTATCAATATAGCGGGTGATTTTCGTGCAGTCGGTAAGATTGATCCAATATGTATGTTCATGTCTACAAAATTCCATAGATAGTTGGGCATACTTTACCGTTTCGAAATTTTGATCTGCTAATTGCAAATCGATGCAAGTTAAAATTCCAATTCCATATATAGTTGAGCCTCTCCTATGTGGTCATAATATAGACCTGGTAATTCTTTAAATCTTTGGAGTGTTGCATCGAGGGCGGTTGCTGGTGTGTCAGTAAGGTGGTGATAGTCCAGAGTCTGAGTACGGGGGTCATAATCCTGCAATAAACCAAAAAATGGTTGTGAACCTTTAGAGTTCTATTTCTTGGCAGTGTTGACGTTATTCACGCCATCAACGTTTATGATCCCGTAAGGCCCTATCCACGGTGGCGATAATTTAGCTGATCTACCTCGCCTAACTTTCGTCATGCAATAAAACCTTGTTCCCAACTATAAACAAAGGAGTATTGATGTTTGTCATGATATTCCTTGCTGCGTTCCTTCTGTGATCCTAAATTGACCCTTGCTGCCTGATAACTTGACTAATCGAGATTGTAATTCTTTGATATAATTGTCATGTGTACTGGGTTTCGGGAGGTTCCTTTTGTAGTACGCACCCTATATTAGGTTTCCTACCGAATAGTACATGAGGGGTGAATCCCGTGGCGGTATGGGGGGGGTCGAGTTAAACGAAGGTAGCGTATGGTAACAGTTTATCCCAATTGCCTTGGTCTTCCAAAATAAAACATCTGAGGTATTCAACTAACACTCGGTGCGTTCTTTCTAAAGCTCCGTTAGATTGAGGATGATAGGCCGTGCATTTATCTTAATTTTCAAAAGCTTACAGACGGTGAAAACTTCGCTCATAAAATTAGAGCCTTGGTCTGTCAGTATCATTTGGGGCGTCCCATATTTTAAGGCAACTTCTACAAAGGCCTTAGCTATCGTCACTCCGTCCCGTTGCTTTATTGGTATAGCCAGTGTGTACTTAGAAAGTTCGTCTTGAAATGTTAAAACATCTGTTTCCATCTGAAGTTTGACTTAGGGGACTAACAATATTGAGAGCACATTTCTGCCAAACCACTTCAGGTGTGGTTATTTTCATTGGCATCTTAGTTTTGTTTTGTGATTTTGTTCTTTTGGCAAGTTTCGCACCGTCGTGTGTGTTCTCCCAACTCTTGTTTCATACCTGGCCATGTGGTAAAGAGTTTTAACCTATCATATGCCCTGTTCATTTCCAAATAATCTCCGATTGGTTTGTCATGCATTTCCTGAAATATCTTGTTTTTCTTTTGTGAACCCTGATTTCTCGTCGTGACTGTATCCTGTGACATGTATCCTATTAAGCGTCGGCGTTAGTATTGTTAGAACCCTTTTTGTATACTACCTCATTCGTATTCTAGTTTTATTCGTCCTTTTGAGTCTAGAATTCGGTTCTTCGACACTAAATATCCAAGTAAGGGGGCGATGATCTGTCACTATTGTAAATTTCCTGCCATATAGGTGTTGCGTAAAATATTTGCATCCACATACGATGGCTAGTAATTTTTCTACTGTAGGGTAATTTCTCTATTCAAAGTTCTACTTGCGTACGCAATGGGTAGATCCTTTCCTATAGGACACTGGCAGATGACTCCAGTGGTGTTTGCGTCCGTGGTTAGGACGGTCTTGTGAAATCAGGATATTGTAGCTCAGTCGGTAGTAATGTCTTTAGGGTAACGAAAGCATTTTCTGTCTTGGCATTCCAAATATAGGGTGTTTTTTCAACAGCTCCGGTAATGGTTTAGCTATTTTACTGGAATTTGGTATGAACCTCCTGTAATATTCTGCTAAACCTAAGAAACCTTAAAGCTCTCGGGTGGTCTTAGGTTCGGGGTAATATCTTACAGCTTCTATCGTCTCGTCAGGCCTTACACCATTTTATCCTATAACATGACCTAGATAGGAAACTACCTCAGGAATTCACATTTGTCCGGCTGTGATTTTAAGTTGTACTTTCTCATTCTAAAACTTCTCGGAGCCTCATTATGTACCCCCAGTTCTCCGCGTACATCAAGGTGAACTATAAACATGATTCCTTGAATACCACTAAGCTTGCAGGGGCTCGTTTCAAACCAAACGGCGTTCTGTTATACTGAAAATGTCTTGTGCTAAAAGCAGTTTTTGCTTGATCTTCGAGTTTTACAGGGAATTGAAGGAATCCACTTGCACAGTCAATTGTGGAGATCTTTTGGTTTGCGTAATGCATCAAGAATTTCTGATATGACGGGTATAGGGAAGCTATCACCAATCGTGACATTTGAAGTATACGATTCTCCATTTCTTCCCGAGGCATATTCTCTCAGGCACTACCAAAATTGGTGAATTCCATGGACAGTTGCTAGGTATGATGCCATCACGTAACATTTGTTTTTGAACCTCATCCTTGTGAATTTGAGGGATCCTCTAAGGTTTGGTATTTGTTCCTTGTGTCGGGTCTATTTGAGTGGGAATAGTATGTTCTGCTGTTGTGAAGGTCAGTTTGTCTCCTGGTAAGTGAAACGTCATTAAATTCTTCACAAAATGTGATAAGGGAAATCCTCACGATTTAGAGCTGTTCTTAGCTCGTCACGTAATTTAGACAATCGGCTACTGAATTCGAGGACATTAAAACTGTTAGTCATTTTCTACTTCCAGTTCAACAGGAGGGGATCAATTGCAGTGTCTTCTAATGTATTCACAATGCTTGCGACACAATATCCATTAACTTTCCTGATCAGCGATTCAGCTAGATGTACTCCCGAGTACTGTCTTTTGGATATTAGTCCATGTCCCTTAGATTTAGTGGTTGTACAATGCTTTCCGTCATAGTCTTAGTCTGAGTTTCATTTACTACGTTGGTCTCGTCATCAAAATTTAATACTTCGCCCATAGCATCTGTACGGTCACAGTACTCGACAGTGGCCCTTTTGTTTTTCCAAAAATCTTGACCTAAAATTTCATCATATTGGCAATCAACTCTCCCATTATGTGAACTGTGTGTAGTCTCATGTGTAGGTTGAATAATTTTAATGTTACTGTTTCTTCAGTCCTTAAAAGTGCATTTGATATTTCTCGCACATTAATCCCTTTGGTAGGCTCGTAGTGAAACCCCGGTTTCAAGCTGGCGCCCTTAACTATCGAAATTTCTGCTCCTGTGTTCATTAGAAACTTCAATTTCTCTGATTTACTCAAATCAACCCTTAGTGTCACTTTATCTAATCTTGACTTAGAATGAAGATTTCTTTATTAAAATCCAACTGATGCACTTTTTGTAATTATATCAACATTAAAATAGATTAAAATTACATTACACACCCGACATGTTTCGGTCCACACAGGGACCATTCTCAGGGAGTTCCTTAGTACTTAGCTGAAACTATATGGTTTTATGTGCACATCAGTGTAGATGCAGTCAACGTTATGGAAGCATATCAACTGTAACAACGGAGAACCCATTTATAGTGTGACCTATAGAGTCCAATTTTTTTGTATTAGTAATACAGGTTTCAAAGTTGAAGACGTATGGGACGACTTACCCTGTCGTGTTGACATGTGTACACTGGAGGTAGGATAGAGACTGATTTAGGGTATGTGCTGAAGGTCGCGTGGTATGTAGGCTAGGTCGAAGAGTTGGTTCGTGTCGACCAGTTGTTCAGGGACTAGTGTGTTATGTTTGCGGTGTAAGTGTATATATAGTGCTCAGCAGTTCATTTTCGTGCCTTTTGTACACGGTTTTAGTAGTCTTAATGTTTCTTCTGGGCCAAATTCGTGTCTATTGTTGAGTATGTGCATTGCGTATGCAGACATGGGGTTGTTCTGTCATATCGGATGTGTTCCTTGTAGCGGGTGGTTATTGGTCTCCCCGATTGACCTACATAAGAGTTCTTACATGTGTTGCATTTGAGTTGGTGAATTCCACTGGGTTTATTGCTGTTGGTTCTTCTTTGTGATAACTGTTGGTTTGTTGTGTTGGTGGGACGGAAAGCTGTCTGTAGGTTGGTATGCTTGAACAGGTTATTTTCCGTATTGTGGGACCGTAATATGTGATTGATCCATTTTTTGGGTTTCGTTGTGACTTGGGTACCCTGTGGTTGGTTTCTTTTGTTCATTAGTTTTGTCCTCAGTTTTTGGATTATTGGCTCAGGAAAGCCATTATTGTGGGCTATTATTATGTTCCTCTACTCTTGTTTTCTTGCCTGTTCTGTAATGGGTAATGTGATCATCCTGTTGATATATCTAAAAGCCGCCAGCTTATGGTCGTATGGGTGGTTGAATGAGAAGTATATGATAATGTCCATATGTGTGGGTTTTCTGTAGATATTCAATTCTATATGGTTGGGTTTTCTGTTAATGGATAGGTCAAGGTAGCTTATGATATGATTCTCTTCTGTTGTCATTTTGAATTCTAAGTTTTCATCAGTTATTAATAGTATTGTGAATTGTGGTTTCGTGTGTCTTAGTTTGGTCATATATAATCAATATGTTATCTACGTATCTTGAACATTATGATTTCCCTGCCTTCCATCCAATGTTTTATGTATATATGTGTGTAATGTAATTTTAATCTATTTTAATGTTGATATAATTACAAAAAGTGCATCAGTTGGATTTTAATAAAGAAATCTTCATATCGAGAATGCACGGTGCAAATATAAAAAAAAGTTGACTTAGAATGTTTCTCACATTTGTTATGGAACGTGTTGAGGGTCAAGGATAGAGATGGATGTTATCAATAATATTACAAATTAAAAGATGAATACTTCAATTACAAACTATACTGAAATAAACAATAATAAAAAAATAACAAGGATTTCTTTTACTAAGACTTTTATATTCCTTTGCCCATGGGCTGTAAATTGACGTAACCCGATCTGCCTTGGCTGAGAGTTAATCTGCTCACAAAGTAAGGTAAATACCGTCAACATTTGAGGGTTCAGCTCCAGCCTTCCTCTACAGTCACTAGTGCAGGCCTTGACAGGACCTCCCCTGGTACGTTGTTCGTCTTCGTTAGCAGCCAAAATGAAGATCAGAATGAAGAAAATCTCTCTCTGTTAAGGGTATTTAATACGAGGGCTATCCAGAAAATAACTTACGTTTTGGAATTAAAGAAACCGAAGTGAAAAACATTTTTTATTATTTACATTTGAAAGCCACAATCTTAAACTATTTTTCAACATAGTCGCCGTTCAAATTGAGGCACTTATAACGGTGCACAAGCTTATTAATTCCATCGTCATAGAATTTTGCCGCCTGAGACTTCAACCACCCATTCACGCCTGCCTGCAGTTCCGCGTCGTCGTCGAAGCGCTGTGTTGCGAGCCAGGTCTTCATGTTTGGAAACAAGTGGTAGTCGCTCGGCGCAAGAACCGGACTCCCATCTAAAATGATCAAGAGTTCTCGAGTGCGATGGCCGTGTGCGGGCGGGCGGGCGTTGTCATGAAAAAACAAAACCTTGGAACTCAGTTTTCCCCGACGCTTGTTTTGAATCGCTCTTCTTAACCGTTTCAATGTTTCACAATATCTCAGAGTTTATTGTTGAACCACGTTCGAGGAAATCCACCAGAAGCACATCCTCCCTGTCCCAAAAACGGTCGCTGTGATCTTTCTTGATGACAGTTTGCAAACATTTCCTTGGTCTTTTGGGAGAACTTGTGTCCCCACTCCATAGACTTGGTCTCACAAGTCATGTTTTACTCAAGTCTCGTCTCCAGTTACGACACGATCGAGAAGTGTCACCGTCTTTCTCGTAGGTCTACAGAAATGTCAGCGATGCTTCCATGAGCTGTTTTTTGTGGTCTTCTGACAAGTTTTGGTACCCATCTGGCACAAAATTTATGGTAGCCTAGCTTTTCCGTCAATCTCATGCGACAAACTTAGTGAAATTTGAGGAAACTCAAGCGAGAACTCCGTAATTGTGAAACGGCGGTTTTCATGAGTCTTTTAATTGATTTTCGTCACCAGTTCATCAGTCACAATGGTCGGTCGGCCACTTCGCTCTTCATCGTGAACATTAGTGCGGCCATTTTTAAACAATGCACCGCTGCCTTATTCCGCCTTCACTCATTTGTTTCCGTACACCTTACAAAGTTGCCGATGAATTTCAATTGGTCTGTGGTTTTCCACCAACAAAAACCTGATCACCGAACGCACCTCGCAACTCGCGGGATTTTCTGCTGCAACACATTTTAAAAATTCACGGTGAACAAAGCAGAAGCAGCACAAACCGCACGCTACCACAGCTGGATGCGTACTGAGTGAGGGGACGCTCTGACACCAAGATGGCGGTGCTAGCCCCGCCCCTCGCCTCGCCACGCCAAAACGTGTTACTTTCTGGGTAGCCTTCGTAATTCACACTTCCGCGTGGTCTTCAAATCCAGACAGTCCCCCTGGTTTCGAAAAGGATCCTTTATTTGTGGATCACAATCGTGTCTACCGAATCATCCTTTATAACGGAGGAACCGATTGGCGCATCTTCATTGTCATATCCCGGACAAACGCCCTGTTCATCCGTTTGGACTTTGTTCCAGGCTCGTGTGCACAGGAAATGATGCGAGCCGTGGTGAAAAGGTTTGCAAAATTCTTCTGCGACTTACCAAGCCCTAGTGCACTCAAGTTACTCAACAAACATCCTCACCACACCTTCCTTTCAACTCCACGTGTATGTACAATACTTGAGTGAAGAATCATAATGCATACATACGAGGGCTGTCTAAATCTTTGGCCGGGAAAAATATATTAGGTGACGGGATTGGGACCCTAATCCCCTTCAAAGTAGGCTCCTTGTGCCTCCACACACTTAGCCCACCGATGCTTCCACTGCCGAAAACACTTCTGGAAGGCTTCTTTTAGAATGGTGTT
>Ga0268261_10001794_pt1 | contig 15075 bp, 8 predicted proteins | sample TergutNc150P1_FD_190353 | JGI IMG/M metagenome (GOLD analysis project Ga0268261, IMG submission 190353) | Nasutitermes corniger P1 segment gut microbial community from laboratory colony in Florida, USA - Nc150 P1 (SPAdes) (version 2) | ecosystem: Host-associated > Arthropoda: Insects > Digestive... | reverse complement strand
CGGAGATAATGGCCATAGAAAAGTGTGGTCTTCTGGCGGGTCTACGCACTGTACCTTGTCAGCTGACGGCCTATCGCACGTCTGTTCCCTACTGCCGTGTCAGATTACAGAAATACCGCTGACGCTCGTACGTCAGTACTATACTATGGCTGACTGCATGTCATGTATAGCGCTTGGAACCCTTAAGGACAACTATGACGGGAGTGCGGGTTTTTTTGTAGTTCAATTTAATGGCTTTATGTCACTCACAAGTTAGTTTGATGTTACGTACAGATATTAACATTACAGAAACCACTTATTCCTGCCAGTTTTAATATGCATTTGGTAATCAACAAGTGTGTAACAGGTGTCAAAGTTTCAAACTTCTCTGGCCATTATCTCCGTAACCGTTCAACTTTGGATATAGGTGTTTTGGGTTATATCGGTATATTTAAACATAAGGTACACTCTCCCGAAGTTTTGTCCCTTCCTCCTGTTACACCCTGTATATATATATATATGTATGTGTGTGTGTGTGTGTGTGTGTGTGTGTGTGTGTGTGTGTGTGTGTGTTTGTGTGCGCGCGCGTGTGTGTGTGTGTGTTTGTGTGTGTGTGTATACACACACACACACATACATATATATATATATACACACACATATATATATATATATATAAACTGTATCTGACAGTGTGTGTGGCATCTGTTGACATTTTATCCGAACCACACAGTAACGATATTGGGTGGTAATTCAATCCTTCTGTATGAAGTTCTTGGCAAGTTTTTATACATATGTAAACACAACAAAACAAAACATGACAAGAACACAGCTGCCCCGGCAACCTAAAACGGTGACTTGTAAGAACAGAAACTGGCATGGCTAGCGTTACAAATAGTAGCACTGCAAGTTAAACCGTTATTTCATTCAACAATTACGGTACTGTACTTTCAGCCAGCATGAGCTGATGCAGCAGGTATAGCAGAATTTTAAGCATCGCTTTCTTGAAAGTGTACAATCAATGCACCAGAAAAGCAGCCACTGTCTTCACTGAGGTTTGCCTGAGTATAATATTGATACAGATCAGCAGACATCAACAAATAACATGAAACCAGATAATGAAAGGTCACATGGTAGTATAAGTTTAATCCCGATGAAACAGTCACATAAAAGGAGAAATGCCCATGCAAATTTCATTTTAATAATAATAATAATAATAATAATAATGTACAAAACATAATATGCATAAAATATTTAACACATAAATTATTGCAACATATATTATTTATGACAGTATAAATGTAAATACTTTTTATATGTAATTCATGTAGACAATAAAAGTACAAATGAAATTTGGAAGGGAACCAATCTTGAGATCAAACAAACTGCACTCGTTTGCTAGAAATGCTTATAAAATTCTAATAACTCTGATAAATGACTACAGTAAAGCCCCAATTCTATGTTCCCACATTTTGCATGGTCCCCGCCAAATGCCCATAATAACAATGCTTCCAAGACTTGCCAAATCCCAAGATTTTACACATTTTACACCATTGTATGTGGTCTCACAAAAAGGTAAAATCAGGGGTTTTTACTGAAATAGTAATGAAAGTATACAGAAAATGATGTACTTACACCCCTCACCTGACTCCAACTTAGACTGCAGCTCCTTGATCTGTGCTTCTTTTCCTTTCATGTCATGAGACAAGATTTCAAACTTGTGCCGGTAATCCCGGAGTTCTCTGGAAACATAACGAAATTCATTTTTTGTTTATACAACTACACACTGCAGCTTTAAGGCTTATTGTGCAATCTTGGTTAGACGTTCCATCTTTCGCCACCAGGCATCTTTCGCCACCAGGCATCTCCACGCGTGTCACCACGCGAGAGCACCCAGCGGCGGAAGGTGGAACTGCGGGCGAGAAATGTCTGGTAATTTTGCCACATTACATTTAGGGATCTTTTACATGCCGTAAAGCTACGACATGGGACCGACGGCTTTACTTCCCCTCTGAAGGAAGGGGTGCTGAGGATTTTTTCACCCTAAAAATCCAAAGGCTTCGGCCGGGTGTGAACCCGCAAACTTGGGTACCAAAGGCCAGCACACTACCTCTAGACCACCAAAGCCACATTAATGAAATTCATACTGACCAACTAACTTCAAGGAAGAGTCCTTGAGAAGCCAACACCTGCTTGGCTAGCCAAGAAATTCACCACCTTTTACATAACATGAAGGTTTCATATTGTGCTCACAACAGCCCATCAGCAGCCACAATCCTCAGACAAATTAATCAGAGCAAACAACCTACCATATTTAAATTTCAGTATCATCTTCACACCTAGAACAAGATCTTGCAAGTGATCAAAAATTCCTACGCAATTCTCACCGCGTCCCCCATGCGTGCTACATGCCCCATCCTTCTCATCCTTCACAATTTGGTAACTGTAATTGTATTTACTGAATGGTAGAAATTATGAAGTTCCTCACTGCACAATTTTTTCCAGCCTCCTGTTTTAAATACCCTTCAATATACTTCCCTTAATGTATGAAACTGACTGTACACCCATACCAAGCAAAATGTAAAATTACACAGGTTAGCAAATGTACTTGTACAGCAACCTTCAAAAATTAATTCCAATTATGCGATAAATGTGGAAGAGGGGTGGGGAGAAGTCGCATCATACCACAGTGTTGTGTTATGCGCATTAAATACTTACCTAAAATGATATACTTCTTCACATTTGTATTTCTATCTAAAGTGCTCTTAACCTTTAATGGACAACCAGGAAACTGTTGCCCAGCTAAACGTATATTCTTTTCATCTAAAAAGGGAATGCACGACCAGCCAAGCCCTAATTTGAGGTACTATCTTGGCATTAACCCTTCGGTGCTGAACGTTCTATACATGTAACACACAACGTGATGCTCAGAACACTGAACATCTCATAAATATATCTGCTATTTACATAGGTGGCATTTAAACTTTGCTCGTCTGTGCAACCCTATGGGCATTTAGTAATGTCAACAAAGGGTTAATCTATGAGGAATGAGGAAAACTACAGAAAACATCAGGACAGCTTGTCTCTGTGCCAAGGCTTGAAACCAGTCTTCAAATCACTTTGTCACAAAACAAGACAAATACAACATACAAAACCAAATTGCATTCATGTTACATTATGATACCAGACTGTGTGTGTGTGTGTGTGTGTGTGTAGAACCTAGCATACATACCAACACATAAAAACATAATTTTACTTTCATACCACAGACCTAAGAAAGACACGTCCCCAGACATGCTAAAATTTACTGCATAATCTTGCAAGTACATGTGATAACCACAGCTAACATTCAAGAATTATCACAGAAGATTACTGGGTATGACCTGAATCCCCACACCCAGTTCTTTCCAAATTACATGAGTAAATTTTAATTTCTGTGTTGTGAGCCAGGACAGTGTGGTCGGTAGTGACTCACTACAGGCTGGATGGTCCAGGGATTGAATCCCAGTGGGGGCGAGATCTTGCACACACATCCAGACTGGCCCTTGGGCCCACCCAGCCTCATGTACAATAGGTACCCAGTCTCATTCCCAGGGGTACAGCCGGGGCGTGGCATTTACCATCCACCCCCATCCAGCGCCAAGGTTAAAGAAAGAGAAGAGCTATAACTCTACTTATCCTCTGGGCCTTCATGGCCTCTTCTAAGGTACTCTTTACCTTTACCTTTATTTTCAGTGTTTCCTTCTATAATGTAACAGATACTATATACTGTGATACAAACAAGAAAGTGGACACATCCTGACAACAAACACACACTTCATCAAATCCGAAAGGAAATAAAGCAGCTTACTTACTTCTGTGCAGCAATGAGTTCAGATCTCGTTTTGCTCAGCTCCTCACTGATGGCCTGCTTTGCCTGAATCTCAGACTGCAAACTGCTCTGCAAGTTCAACAGCTCCATTTTTTCAAGTTTCTGACTACGACGATTGCGCCAGTTTTTATCCTGTAAAAGTAATTACAAAAGTCACAAAACTGCTCAAAGATAATTTATCCATGCAAAGAGCATATCTTGGAAAATTCTGAAAAGCTGCATTTCATAACTAAAGGAATTTTTTTTTTTATTCCATAAACATATAAGCCCAAAGACTGCTCTGGGGTACAGAAACTTACATCACACACTTCAGCTGTTATGTTATAAAGAACAAAGTCAGATGGGCTACTGAATTCAAGTTTGCTGATATGTCAGTTTACAACTTTGTCCACTATACCAGCCAAATATACAGTGTACTTGTCCACTTGATTAAAATCTGTGGTTCTCATGGCAGTGAAACAAAGATTAAAACCTCCAGGCCTGTGATGCCACTTACGCTTAAAAACAATGCATGGAGAATGGATTTAAAACCTTGGAATAAAAGTGGAGATTATTTCACTTCTAACCTTGCTTTTGGCAAGAAATTTTTTCCATTTCTGCTAACTCGCTCAACTCTCTAACTCCTTTCTACCACCCACCACCTTTCGGTTTACACTGATGTAAACAGACATAGTGGATAAAATTTTGCAATGCACATTACAACTGTCCAGCGTGTGCACAATATGACAGTTCAACTTATCCTACCACTTTTGTCACCTCATTAAGAGCAGGGTGAAGGAGAGATTCACCAAGCAGCATAGATGACTACAGTGCTCTGACCCCTACCACAAGTTTTTGATTCCCTGGTCCTGTTGCAGGCAACAACCTTTTGCAGGAAACTGCTGCCTTCATTTCAACGTACTCTGTTAAAATGAAGACTGCAAGTTCACCCCCGCGTCAGTACCTACACACCCGTCTACACTGTCACACATTCCACATGAATGTAATTACCTTTTGCTGCAAATAGGAAAAAATGAACTTCCACTTTGATAAGGTTACAGTGTTTTATAGTGTGTGTGTGTCACTCAAATAAAAGTCTTTTTGGTTATTACGCCTTGTTTATACTCATCACCCATCCTTTAAATTCCAAGGTGGTTGCTGATGGCTGCAGTTATTTTTATTTTAAATGCCCATGCCTGCATCTCCACAAGATAGCATGTTCCCTTTCAGCTGTGAATAGTTACTTTCCAGTTTGTGTGATACAGGTAACAATAATAAATGTATTCTGACATTTCAGATGAAGGTGCCGCCTGTAAAAGCATCCACCTTAAACTAATTCAGGCACCCTGTAGATGGAGCTGGTACAGTCCCTTAAATGTCAGAATAAACTTATCCTACATGGTAAAATAGCGTGAAACACTATAATTTAGGGTGGGCCAGGATAGTGTAGTTAGTGTAGCAAACTTGCTCTGGGCTGCATTGTTTGGGGATCGTATTCCAGTATGAGTCAGCTTTTCTGCACTCATCCAGAATGACCCTGGCGTCCATCCAGCCTCCTGCACAAAGAGTACCAAGTCTCCTTCCCAGGGGTAAAGCTGCTGGCAGATGGGGTTGACCACCTGCTCTACACATCCACTCCCCCAGTGGGCCTTCACGATCTGTTCTAGAGTAAACTTTACTTTTGTTTATATTATCATTTAGGACTTTTATAAAGGATAGGTGTTTCACTCTACCTCACCTCAACAACTTTCGTTTTATCATTACTGCTACAGTATAATATGGGAGAAGTTGTAACAATGCTAAACATTAAAGATTCAATTCTTCTGGGATGTTACACTGTGTCAAATGGTAAATAGTTATCAATGTTTCAGAAGAGCAAACTACGTGGACTGCTACACCTTGAAGATGGAGGCAGCATGCTCATTTGAAACACCATCAGTAACCCTTTACCAGTCAGCAGGGTGTAATATCCCACAAGATCTGTATCTTCAGAAACACAGCTGTAAGACATCGGATCTTGAATATGCTAAATGTGAATTTTTCATAACAATCACAGATATGAGTGGTTTCCATTCAACAAATCACACTCACAGATGTCTGAGCATTGGCGACTCCAGAATGTTTTAGAAACTCTAGTTCCTCAGTCATTTTAGTTGCCAAAGCTTGCAGATAACCACGAGCATCCTTTTCATCATTCACCCTGCGACATATGAAAGAAAAATATTTACACATTTTTAGAATCCTAAACACATAAATATGCAAAATTCATGAACATGATGACTGTCACCGCATCAATTTATATTTCTGTCCCATCTCGTGACAGCTTAGCAATGCTCTCCACAGATGGCAATGTCTTCAGTGACAGTCTATGTGTGAAAATTGTCTCATTCTTCTGTAGGTTATGTTAGTCTGTAACATAAGTAAATCTATGACACAGATTTTCTTTACATATGCTCCAATTTCCATGTTTTTGCAAATATTCCACTCTTACTTCTTCTACTTAGCATTAAATTGCGAACTGGGATAGCTCAGAGGGTACAGTAACTAGGCTACACTGGATGATGAATCATGGTTCAATTCCCAACAAAAACATGACACTTTTCAGTCAAAAGCATCCCAACAGACTTATGGGATCCATCCAGCCTCCTAGTGATTGGGGTGGGGGGGGGCAACCAAGGGTGCCAAAGTTGAGAATGAGTGCAGTATGTCCCCTGAATATACCATCGTGACAAGCAAAGGGATACCTTTACCACTAGTTTACTTCACTTTAATTTCCTACTCGGCAAATAAACTGAAAATTTATTTCGGTCTTAACAGTGCACACAGTCACAAAATTGTCAGAGCTGAACAGATCAAAGACAGCGAGAGTACGTGTTTTGGTTTTGAGGTATGTCGGCATCATATGCCACTTGTACAGGAATAAAAACCTAATTAAAAATCTATTGTTTCACTGAAGTAAAACTCTCTGTATGTCCAACTGTAAAGGGGAGTGACAGATGAAGTGGGCATAAAACTGCAATATTAAATCAATGAAAATGGTGCAATGAAATGGGAAAATAAAGATTTCAGACTACATGTGGACTGATAGCTGAGGCCCTAAATGACATAAAAAATAAAGTGAGATAAATACAAGAATTTCTGTACAGTACAATAAAAAATGGTTGGCCACCTCTGTAAATTACAGAATGCTGGAAAATTAACCTGCTCTGTTAAATATCTGAAGAATGTTTTGCAGTGTGTTATGAAAAGGAAACATCAATGAGTTTTGTCACGATGTGGGTATTCCACCAGTTTGTGAAAGAGTGAGGAGTACACACTGTGTACAAACATGTGCCAAGGCACCATGAAACACAAATCCATGAGTTATGTGAGTGTGATCAATCCCCTAAAATGAGGAGAAGTGTCGCCCCCTGAGTGGATCGACACACACAACTTGTATCTTTAGAGTAACAGAAAGCAGCGTGATGAAGACACACATGAACAACCCTGCTTATGGTCTGTTCAGGTTTTGAAACAAAGTGGTTTTCCTAGCATCTGCACAGAAAGTGGTGCAGGTAACTGCAGGGTGCACGATAAATGAATGACAGGACGTAAGTTAAAATGTCAGCTGTCAGAATGAACATCCAGATTATATGAGTTGGGATTCACACAACTTGCATGCACAAGTGGAAGTTATAATAGGATTACATCCACAAAGTCCCTGTCATTTTGCATGACAACCTTCAGCGCTAGTCTTATGTATGTTGCAACCTTCTTACCTCAGTCACATGATGACAGTTGCTACACAAGCGGAAAAATACTGGCACATCCACTGTTCTGACTGTAGAAACACATTAATATACCCCACATGAATTCCTGCACCTTCCCAATTTGTGAGATCAGCCTAGGCTTGCTGACATTACCTGTGCCTTGTGGAATTAATCATGCTACACATACATTGATGGTACTGACTTACAAGCAAAAGCTGACAGCATTATATGCTTTCAGTGTCACAATATCCCATTTTCTGAGGTGTGGAAATATTCCACTACAAAGTCACTGTCCTTTTAACAGCCACTCTCTATCCAACAGCACTGTAGAGCTTCATATACAATTTTCCGCTCCATATGCATCTGTTTTGGTACCCACTGACAAACCTTGCTCTTCACATGATGCTCATACCAATGATTCCATTGGTCCACTGTATATTTCAACCTAGTCAGATTCCAGGTCTTGACAGGGCCAATGTTGCTGCCAGTGAACATAATGGATGATGCATGTTGTCATCAAATAGTTTCTGGACTAAATTTATTTCTCCAAGACAACACCTTCTAATCAATGCTGCCCCCTGCAAAGTGATCTCATTGGGACTTCATACAGTGAGGCCAGCAACCATGCCACCATCCAAAGCATTTCATAACGTGCACTGCTGGACATTTGAAAAGTGCATCCTGCAATTTTGCTTGAATCAATGTGACATCATTAAATCTCCTTCCTTTGAAACCAATATTGAGTTTTGGGAAAAGAAAGTAGCCACATGGCGCTACATAATGCGTTAAGGCGTTAATTGTCTGTCATTTTGTTTTCAGCCAGAAAATCAAGCACAGACAACATACAGTGGTCAGATGCATTGGCAGCAACCACACCCATGCTCAGATTGTTTTTTGAACTGTTCTAACCTCACGCAAAGTCACGACACATTAGCAACTTCACAGACAGCGATTCTTCTGTTTTTCAGGAAACGTTCCTTCACTCAATCCACAATTTCATTTGTTTTGCTTGTCAATGGGCACACTGAAAGTTCCGCACCAACAGATGTCACAGCACTTTTGAACTTGGAAAACCATTCGAAACTTGGGTTCCTCCCAGTGTCTGCTCTCCAAAAGCTTTCAACATTAGTTAGTTTCCAAAGCATTTTCATCCAAATTAAAGCAAAATATAATGCAGTCCTACTGGTTTTTCAAGTCTGTCATTTTCTACGTATGGTAACAAAACAAATGGCACAACACACATTTATATTTCACAAGATATTACTCAACAACTAGCAAGACTACAAGCACAGAACTCAGCAGAATTTACTCCACCTACAACTAGTGGTAAAAGTTTACGCTAGCAGCAGCAGTGTGACCTTATGGTCAATCAGGAAACTAACTGATTGTGTCACATGTATTGGCCTCATCAAGAAGAGACCCCTATCATTCCAAGTAGTGGGCACTCCATTCAGACACCCTGTATCAAACAGAATATTATCCATTCACAGACCCTGTATATAATACAGTATTTTCCCTCAACAATGTGGACAGCTGCCGATGTAACTTCTGCATTGTACGTCCTCAGCTATAAGAAACTTCATGATACACAGTTAACATGCTGTGTATTTGCCACTTCAGTGTAATGTTGAATAACAACTAACTATATATAACAGACTCAATCTTAAGAAAATGACATTCAGCCAGTCAAAAAATTCCCTGCATTTTGATGAACCTCAAGGTTTGTTACTGCATTAATTGCAGCCTATCACTTGTCAGTATCCTGAACCAGACATATCCAGTTCACACCTTCCCATCCTGTTTCTCCAAGAACCTTTTCAATATTTTCTCCCATCTATGCCCAGGTCTTCCAAGTGGTCTCTCTCCTTCATGTTTTCCATCAACAGCCCTGCATGCATCTCCCTTCTCCTCCAAGCCCCTCACAACTCATCCTCATCTACATATAACTAAATATAAAAACTACACTTTCTACTCACCACTGAATGATCTCACTGATTTGTGCTTCCCACTGAGCAATAGCATCTTTTTTACTCCTTAGCTCCTCATACTCCTCTTCTAACTGCCGCCTCTCATTCTGGATCCTGCTTACACTTTCAGTCAACTGAAATAAGTTTAGACCATGAATATTAATGACCAATTAAATGTTAATACACAAATATGTCCAAAGTTATACAACACAATAAATACCTGACAGAAACACTACTAATTACTATAAAAAATTTGACCATCACACTCATACATTCATGACTATGTCAATAATGTCCGAAGCTAAGCTGCTAGCTTCAACTGGAAGTAGGTACCATTCTTACCATTGTTAGTGATAAATATTACTTAATTTAATATCTTTCAATAAACAAACAATACTTACTACAGTGGACTGGACATTATTACAAATGGGATGTCAAAACAAATAGTCTCATATAAGGTTACATCAGTATTTGACAAATGTTCTATTCCATATTCAGGTTAAATCTTCTTCAGCCCTAAAGATGAAAGCAGTATGCTCCTCCAGAACACTGGCATCTACATACCAGACTATAGTGTCATAACACACAGGACAACAGTCTGAAAATTTACAGCCACGCTAATATCAATATTATATGATAATGTTCATTATAATGTAAATACAGTCTCCCAGTCAGATGACACCTGCTACAAACATGTAACTTTTCTTTTGTGTCCTATATCAGATATACATAAAAAAAATTAACACTAACTGAATCTAGGTCCATCATGAGTTTCTTATTGTCTTCGAGCAACAGCAGTTTCTCTCGTTCATGTCTTCTCTTCAATTCTGCAATTGCTTCTTCACTGTCTGTCAGTTCCTCCAGACGGGCCGCGTCTAACTTGTCTTTCGCCAGCTGCACCTGAGTGGCAATACACGGTATAATGATAGGTAACATTCATGCCAAGAATTATTCTTATATCTCATTACTTTCTTAATATGAACCCACTGTTATACAGACAACTTCTGTAACTCATCTCTGATAATGCTAATTTGAGGTGCAATTTTTTTGTCATTTACATCAATACACACACAACTGTTGAGTTAATACTTCAGGAAATTAAACTTACGCAGTGAACCTTAGCCAACGACCAACTTGAAGCACAATTTTTTTTTAATACATTTATTACAATCCTCTACATGTACATGTTTCGAGCAATATCTTGCTCATCCTCAGGAGGTCAAATTGTATTAATACAGCACCTGGTATCGTCACTCTCAGTAAGTGACCGTCCATTTCTTTCTCAACCTGTACACCGGACAGTCACTTACTGAGAGTGATGATACCAGATGCTGTCTTAATACAATCTGACCTCCTGAGGACGAGCGAGATATTGTTCGAAACATGTAGAGGATTCTAATAAGTGTAATAAAAAAAAATTTGTACATCAAGTTGGTCACTGGCTAAGGTTATACTAAGATGCACGGTCAGTGAAACATCGCAATTATGCAATAAGGAAATCATTAAAAAATATATATATAAAAATTCTGACCTCCCTTTCAAGAGTATCTCTTCTGCTTTCTGCTTCCTGCAACTGATCCCTAAGGCTAGCTAAGTCCAAATTGTAGCGACTTTGTTGCTGGGCTAGACGTTCATTGTACTGCACTTCAAGTTTTTCCACTTCTGCCTTTAACCTCACTATCTCTTGAGAGGCATGTGTTTGATTCGCAGCAGATGTGTCAGATCCTACAACAAGATTTCTTTGCCTCAACTTCTCTGTTTCTTCCTCCATCTGCTTACAGTATTCCTCGCTTCGTTCCCTGAGTTTCCTTTCTTTGCTAGTTTCAGCCATTGCTTCCTCTACCCGTGCCTCTAGCTCCCGGCGAAGTTTCTCTGCCTTCCGGATGTCATGACGAAGGCTGTCTATCTTTTGCATCGCTACTTCCAGTTCTTCTTCCTTATCTCGTACTTGTCTCGATAACTTCTGCTTCTGTTGACGCAATTCAGATAACCTATGCAAAAGAACAGGAAAAGAAATACAGAAAAAGTAGTACAATGTTATAAAAAAATCACCTGTCAAGTAACAAAACTAGGGGGGCTAACATACAGATGTACAATCTGAACCAGAATGCAACATCTCAGAAAGTAACTAAGTGAGTCATCAGGACTGGATGTACTGATGTGACACTAGGAATAGTACAAGATTAGAAACCCTCTGCTAGCTACAGAACAGGGAACTATTAAATACTGAATAGCAGGCACAAAGTGAGAAGATAACTGTACAACAATGCCATGCCCCTCCAATGGTATTTCCACCTTGCTCTGGTGGAGGAGCTTGGAAGTTCCAGTAACCCTGAGAGCTAAGTCAGCAGTAGCACTGCTACCAGTAGGGTATCCCAAGCCAGACAGATCAAGAGGGCAGGAACCACACAAAGACAGATGCCAAAGAGAAGGGAACTCCAATACACATTCCTGTGATGACTGAAGCAGCTACATCAGTAACAATTTCAAGCACAGAAAAACTGATGCTAGAGATGGCTCATAATTGTTCAGCAACATGCGTGGCCAGAGAGGTTTAAATAGCTGCAGCACTGCGATGAGGAAAGCAAATGGAGCAACTACCACAGTATACCTCTTCCTGGACAGTCTCTCTCCAAAAGCTAAGACAAATCTCAGATGATTTCTCTTGGGACAAAACAATCCAGATGTAAATTACTCCCCCATTCAGATCTCTGGGTGGGGAGTGTTTCTAGTGGAGGCACAGCACAGTAGAAATTACAGCTACAAGAAATACCAGCCAAGGAAAATCATAGCATCAAGTTCGCAACATGGAACACAAGGACCTTGAATCAAGGAGGAAAACTCCAGAATCTAAAAAAGGAGATAAAAAAGAATGCAGTGTCTGTTCTATGTGTCAGTGAAGTGTGGTGGAAAGGACAAGGTGAAACATGAAGTAGTAGTGTTTATACAGTGTATTCTTCCACAGGTGAAAGAGGGAAGCGATACTGGTACATAAAAGCATAGTGAGAAGTGCTGTTCAGAAGAATGTGTGTAATGACAGGATCATTGCTCTTAAATTGAAGGCAGAACTGGTATGTTCTTTGTTACTGCAAACGTACAAGCCAACACTGGAGTATGAAGATGACAAAGTGGATATGATATAATTGAAGAAATTCTTGAATAGGATGGAAGAAGTAAGACACACACCATCATACTGAAAGGGTGGAACAGTCAACACATTGTTGGACCACAATGGCTGGGAAGGAGAAATCAGAGAGGTCAAATGCTTTTCGAATTTTGTGAAAGGAATAACCTTGTCATCAAAAACACATGGTTTAAGAAGCTCAAGAGAAGAGAGTACACTGGTTCACACTCTGTGGAGAACTCTGGAAGAAGTTATGGACCTGTCATAATACAGACAATAAAATTAATGAATGCCATGTGAAATGACACCTATCCAAACTGAATCTGGTAAACAGCCCCACCTGTGAAAAATACAATAGGTGATAGAAACAGTGCACCAACAGAAGCAGTGCAGCTCTTCATTTGGCTGAGGAAAGAGCTGGAAAATACTGGGAAATGAAAAGGCAAAGGACACATAAAAGACAGTGAAAGAAATGGGGATTAAAATGTGGAGAACTGGCTGCAGCAGGAAAGAAAACACAAGCAGAAGAGAGAGGAAGTAACCACTTATTAACCACAACCATTGTCTTGAAGGGCAGTCAGCAGGTGGCCCTAAAAAGGGTTATGTGTTTAAAAATATGAATGGCAGATTACATAAAGTGAGAGAAATATGGGATGAAGCACTGCAGGTGGGTTAAGATGCTATGACCACAGGAAGGGATGTCAGGTAAGTGCAAGGTGGGAAAAGGAACAAGACAATCATCCTCCAATGAACACGTGCCTTGACCGGCAGTCACAGTGACCATAAAAATGGCACAAAGACATTATGCATCCTCAGGGGTAGACTTCCACTTCTTCAGGGACTGAATGAAACAGACATGGTCATCCTAACTGTTCATGCTGTTGAGATGCATATGATTCTCTAATACAGTGTTTCCCAACCTTTTTTCCACGGAGGAACCCCTAATACATTTTTTCACATTCCGATAACCTCTACCTGTGAAAAACTTACAGGTCTGAAAAAGTTGATATATGGAAGCTGTTCTGTTGCCACCGGTTGGGGCGGCTCCATAACAATATGAAATGAACACAAAGTACAACTCAGTATAACCTGAAATATGAACTGACCAAAACAAAACAAGCAGACAGCTGGTAGCACATAAAGATTACGCCAGTATTGCCAACTGCCAGACAACAACTCCAGTTACATCATGAAATATTTGGAATTTTTCATGGCATTTCAATATTTTTATTACTTTTTTCATTATTTCTTGAAGAAACTTAGTTGGGATACACTGCTTTATGAACTTCCTGATCTTATGGTTCAAGACAGAAGTTGTAAGCATTGTGGAACTGGATATGATGCTCCATGTGGATGCCATGCTATGCCACTACTGATCAGTCCAAGATGCCAGCTGAAGGTGACTGAATGTGTGTACAAAGTTAAAAAGTGAACACAGACTAAATTTTTGTTACTACACATAGGCTCACAGACTGAAGATTTCATTCACTTCGTGATGAGCTATGATAACAATCATTCAGTTACAGATTCTCATTTGCACTCCATAAGGCACTTATCCTCATCCACACATATCCATTATTTCTGCACTGTGGCTTATGTGAAAGTACAGCAAATTCAAAATAACAAAACACAAACCTGTCTGTTACTTCAGTATATTCAGCCATTGCCAATTTTCTTTGACTTAAGGCATCTTTCAATTCCTTATCCTGTAACTTCAGCTTTTCTTGGACATCCAGTTTGTCCTGCAACAAAACTAACAGCTTTTAACAAAGATGGTGATGATGATGATGATGTACACATCTGGCACATCAACACATTGAAAATCAGAAATAAATGAATAAACAGATGAACAATTCAGTTAAATAAATTTGTTACAGTGCCTTCCAAGAACCAAAGCCAGCAACAGGCAAGCACTTGACACAGAAACAATGAGCAAGAGGAGGAGGTGGAAGGGGAGGAGGAGAGGGAGGAGGGGAAGAGGAGGGGAGGGGGAGGAGCAGGAGGCAGTGAAGTGGTGGTGGTAGCAGCAATAATAATAATAATGAATGCAACAAAAATATTTGTTGTATAGTACATTCCCAGTGGTGTTTATGGTAGTTATAGTGGATAAGACCACATTGTGAATCTTCACCACTGGGGAAACCTCAAATATTATGAGGGGCGGCTGATAAGTAATGCACACAGTGAAATATCTAGAAAAAGAGACCATGTATTTAAACAAACGAAAGTAGGAAGTAAAGTACAATATTTTAGCTACAAATTGACATACTTATTTTTCGACATAGTCACCTTGTCGTTCAATACATTTTTCCCAACGTAAAACAAGTTTACGCATGCCGTCAATGAAGAATTCAGGAGTTCTTTGTTTGATCCACGACGTCACAGCTTGCTTCACTTCATCATCTG
>Ga0268261_10001793_pt1 | contig 15077 bp, 12 predicted proteins | sample TergutNc150P1_FD_190353 | JGI IMG/M metagenome (GOLD analysis project Ga0268261, IMG submission 190353) | Nasutitermes corniger P1 segment gut microbial community from laboratory colony in Florida, USA - Nc150 P1 (SPAdes) (version 2) | ecosystem: Host-associated > Arthropoda: Insects >... | reverse complement strand
ATATATATATATATGACATTAGTCGCCTAAGGGTTAATTATTTAACCCTTATTCTGCTAACGTGGAGAAAATGGTGAGCTCCTAATAATGCCAGCAAATAGCAGATGGGATTTAATTCAGGGTTTAAAGGGTTAAGAAGCATAAATTTTTCACTCACTTTAATATGTTTTCACATCAAAATCTTAAAGCAGTAACCCATTTCTTCAATTTATTACCAATATACGGTGAGGAAATAATGATTTCAGTTCAAGAAGATTACTCTCCACAGTCATTTCCACCATAGACCATATGTACAGATAACTCAACATTAATCCATGGAAATGGGTAGCAGGAAACGTCACATTTCAACTGTCCTGCTATCAATTTCCACATGTGCATTTCAAACATCATAATGCAAAGTCCTGGCTTGTGTGTTATATACAACATGAATAAGCAGGGCTTTAATGGAGCATTTTGTTGCTGTAACTGTGTCTACTTTAATTTCAGTAATTAGAAGTATTCTGTGTGCAAAATTTACACACTTCTTATATTCACTTGATTGCTTACGTGTAGTCTTCAACCTGTAGAGCCATTACTGAACATATGATCTTCAAAACTGGCATAGAATGGAAACTGCTCTAAGTTGAACGAAAGCTGTATGTTATGAACATGGTGGATGCTACTCAAAATGTTCCTCACAAAAGCAAATCACATAAGAACTTTGCATTTCTGTGTCAATTTAAAATATGAGACACAGAATTCCATCTCTAAGTGTGGAGCTGAGCCAAAGAAAGGTGAGAACAGCAACACTTGGGTAGGAAGAATCAGTACTTATGGAGTAGTTCCAGTAAGAACAAGAAATTCGTCTATCAGTTGCAGTTTTAAAAACTCTTGTTGTGTGCAAGAATGTGTCAAAACTACAGAAGATATGACTCAAAATGTTTTTTGGTGGTGAAAATGAAAAACTTCATGCAGAATTAAATGGAACAATATTCTAGTAAATTTGCGTAATATTCAATATAGGAAACATCCAAAAAATTCAATGAGCGGTTATGAGTTTTGCTAATACCGACACACTGTGAGCAATACAATAACACCATGCTTAACGCTGCATCGTTTGGCGCTGTTTCTGTATAGTGCACTTGTGCCAATGACTGACAATTCTTGAGAGTGGCAATTACTGCATTATTCCTAAAATTCATTTACTCATTCAGTGTGTTTCATGTGGTATACACATGTTCAGCTGTTGTGTAAAGTATGTTGTTTTGCAACATGTATTTTTCTAGTGCTCCTCCTTCATCGAATCCAAAAAAAAAAACGCCTGCAAGTGATGTTAGTGCATCTAAGATGCAAAGGAAAAGGATTTGTTTGGATGTGAAACTGTAAGTGTTAGGCTGGTTGGAAGCTCAGTGTCATGTTAATATGGGTTCTTCTGGAAACATTCACAGTAAGAACAATTATTAAAAAAAAAAGGCACACAAGTGAGACCAGTGCAAAAAATTTCAACAAAATTCCTCACAACAGGCATTACCGCAATCATGTAAACCATGGACTAATTCATAGGTAACCACCCTGAGTGAAGCTATAAGGCAAGACAAGGTGTTCTTGAAATAATAGCCTGCTATTGAGGAAACTTGAGAAAAGAAGACTTTTGAACCCTACATCATGAAGAAGCTGAGGTTTGCGGTAGACCCATGGCCCAGTCCCTCATGTGGTGCAGAATTAGGGGTAGCACCTTTCATATAAAATTTCTCAATAAATATTGATTAGGTTATATTTGTATTTGTGTTTTCACCCATCCCCATTTATGTAACATTAAATGACCCTGTTAGCGCTCCACCTGAGCATTAAGTCGTGTATTACTGCACTTTATTTAAGGACTTAAATAAATTCCAACCCATACCTACCGCATTTATTGTCATATGTATGAAAATCAGTAATTAGATCTACACATACCACTGATGAGTACTTGTGAGTTTTGTAACAAGCGGTGCAAGGCAGGCCATACTTTTCTTATGGGAATAAGTAAAATTACATTTATGTCCGTACTATGAAACCATATGACATTTTAAGGGTAAAGAATGTCTTAACAAAGTGCGCATACTATGTCACACGGTACAACATCTGCAGGCTTCTTTACTAACTGAAGTGTATCACAGAGATGTTGGAAGGTCTGAACTTGAAGTGTATTTTTGAAACATTTTGTTATAGAACAAAAACTGCTGTGACTTCAGAAGCACTGAGGACCTGTGTATGAAGTGGACAGCACAAGTCAGGTAAATGAAAAAGGCAAACCTATACCCAAAACAACAAACTTCAGACTTTGCCACCCCCACATAGCACTTTTGAAAGTCTGTGAACAGAAATTCCCTATTAGTACCGTGAAAACTCTACCCACTGTTCCTGCATACATAGTTTTCCTGCAATCATTATTCATTTCTTCTGGTACCAAAAAATCACCCATATAAAAAATTTATAATTATACGAGATGCAGCATTCCTCAAAGCGTCATTTTATCATGTCAACTGTTAAGAATTCTTGGTTCTGACCTTCAGTATTCCCAAAATGATCATATCTTGGGGGGGGGAATAAAATTAACATGATGTTTTTAAACCATATAATAGCAGCAACCTGTCCACAATGGTAATTATGAAACATGCTCATGCCTTGCATTTTGTTTTACCACCACCAATGATATAACACCACAAATTTAAGCAAACAGTAGCGCCATATCAGGGTTCGAAAGTATGTTCATTGATATTAAAACAGTGTGTTTCACAGGTTGAAAAGACTCATCTACTGTTCACCCAGCATTTTTTGGACAATACAAAATTGTGGGGCTGATAGAATGGGAGAAACAAGGAATACACAGAACTCGGGAGGAGGGGATCACTTGCAAAGTGAAAACACTTGATGAGAGGAAAATATTAAAATGTATTGCCTTCAGGATGTGGCTGCACGGCTCCTCTAAAGTGCGGGTTGATCAGAATCTTGTGCGGTGACTGTTGCTGACTCAATTGGGATCGACTGTGAATGCCTCCTCTAGTACCTGGATGACTGGGTGGACGTACAAAACTATCCACTCCAAAATGAGGTCCCCCAAAACCCTGCTGCTGCTGCTGCTGCGGATGGATGTTAATGTTCCCAGCTGCTGCAGCAAAGTGTGGTCGTGGACCGCCAACGGCACCATAACCAACCATTACTCCCCTACCCCTGCGTCCCCCTCTCCAGGCACCATCCCTTCTGACCACCTGCTTAGCGTCATCTACACACACTTTGTCTGAAACACAAAATATGGTTACAGCTCACCAATTATGACTATGTACTTAACCCTTTGGTGCTGTAATTAAATGTCTGTACTGATCTGCAGAAAACTGGTTGGGGCTGCACAAGAGTAGATATATTTAAACAAAGTCTGGCACTTTGAGCATCGCACTGTGCATTTTATATTTACACACACAAACACACAAATCTTTTGGCATCAAACATTTAATAATTTGAAATTTTGGCCAACTGACAAATCAGATGCTTTACAATAAAATATATCCTCATTTCAACAAAGAATTACAGTTAACACAATAACAGTAATTTTTAAATGAGAAAAAAAGTCATAATATTAAAACAGCAAATAAATCCTTTCAAAATGTCCAACACTTAGAAATCATATTACAAAAGATGCAGGCAAAATGCAGAATAAACATAGCTATTATTTGCTACTGTTTCTTTCAAAAAATTTATTTTACCACCTGTTTCAAAATGCTTTTTTAATCCATTTGAAATACGGAATTTCAAACATTCAAATACTGAAAAGCACAATGTGTAACGTGGTACCTTACTGTGAGTAAAGAACACAGAGAACATAACATGATGGTTAACAGTACAGTCTTCTGTGATGTGCCACTACAGAGCTTGGCTGAAAATTACCAGCATTTCGAAGAAACCTGCTCACCTCCATCTACCAAAACAAATGGCATAACTGCACTCTTAACATCCACTGCAAAAAAAACCTCAAGTCTCACAGGCTGGAGGAGTTCAAGGAACTACTGCTGAACAGTGCACTGGATCTCAGACCGTACAAGTGTCAAAGGACTAGAGGAAATGGCACAATGAGATCCTTCTCAATTTTAAGCCATGACTTAGCAGTTAAACCAATAATAATTTATGGACATTTGGCACACACAGGAAAACAATAAACTGTATACATCATCATCATCAAATACCATGGGTAGACTTCAATGTCTTCATTCCTGATTTCTTTAATGATACAACGAAGGTGCCATTGGTATGCTATTATTCAACAAAGCCCCTTTCACAGTTTATGTACATGTCACAGTGTGTGTGGTAAGTTTATCCATCCTGAACAAATAGGCTGTTTGTATCTGTTGCATCAGCCACATGATAGTAGCATGTTTGACATCTTCAATGCGGGTAAAACAATGTCCTGAGACATTCTCCTACAAGGCAGGAAAACAATTAAAATCACTGGGTGTCAAATAAAGACTATATGTGGACAGTCCAGAGATTCGCAATTGAGCTTTTGCAGCAAGTTCATATTCTGCTGTTACACATGCAGTACAGCATCATCACGGGTGAGAATCACACCATCACTAAGACCAGGATGTCTCCTCCTGATGGCCACTTGCACGCTTTTCAACATGATGCAGTGCTTACTGGCATTAACTGTACATCCATGTTGCAAGAAGTCCAGCAGAAATACACCCAACAAGTCCCAGAATATGATGGCCAGCACTTTGACAGTGGATGGTATCACTTTAAACTGCTTCTTCCTAGATGAGCCAGGATGTTTCCACTCCATGGTTGGTTGCTTTCTGGTGTCAGTGAAATGATGGATCTATGTCTTAACATCAGTAACAACACAACAAAGACAGCTGCTTCCCTCTACTACAAAATGTTACAGGAAACAAGGACAGGCCATCATACTTGCCACTTTGCTTTAGCCTATTAATGTTTGAGGCACCAAAGTGGCACAGATCTTACAGTGCCGTAACACATCCCCACAATATGCTGTGCAACACCATAAAATAAAACACAGCCATATGCCATACACTGCAAAGTTATATGTCTGTCCACATAAGTAAGATCCTCGATGTGTACAAGGTTCATTTAACAAAGAGGAGCTTTTGTCATACAATTGGACTGTCATCCATCATATTGTCCCTACTGGATGTTATGTGTGGCACCATTTGGCAACATGTTGCCTGACATCACATCACTGCCATGCACTTCCCCAAGCTGTCAACAGACAACAACTATGTACACCTTTTGTGCCCAACAAACATGTAACTCCTCAAACTCCAAAGTGAGACCAGTTTTCCAAGTGTGTCATGGTGTTGGACTGCCACAGCTGTACTCCTTCCATGCGTATGCCTCATATCACATTAACATGAACACTAAAGCTCTCTGTCATATATTTCAACAGCAGTTAAAATTTCTACAAGTTTGGCATCTCAAATAACAGGACTTGTACATTCTTTTTATCCACCCTCATACACAGCATCAAATGACAGAATAATCAACCCCATGACTGAGCCTTTCTTGAGAAACTAGTATATCCTCTGCTGCTCAAGATGTTCCCTGCATTTTCTGGAACCATAAGACTGGTCATGTTCAAAACAGCCCACCACCTACCTGTATCAGGACCAAGATTAATCCAGCCCACACAATCCTATCCTATTTTTTTTAACATCCATTTCAATATTAACAGCTCACTGTGTCTAAGTCTTCAAAGGAACATCTCACCTTCAGGTTTCCCTACTACAACTATGAATGCATTTTTTTCTACACCATGCATCCCTTAGGAAAAATTTATACCAGATGTCCCTAGCATATGGTCTGCTACTGGCAGTATATTTAAAACACGCTAATGTCAGTGTACTGAGAGGTGTTAGAGAGTAATAATCTTTAATTTTAAAAATGTAATAAAAAAAATCTTGCTCATGAAGGACTCAATGGTTCCTTCATAAACTAATATAATAAAAGGGCAGGATTTCAAGACTCAGCCCAGGTACCACACAACAGTATCAACCTGCTAAGCATCAATATCACCTTCTCCACACTTAACAGTTAAAAGTCCTCAAAAAAGCATACCCAGAGAATCTGGAATGTTCCCATATGACTTGTTGGGAGCCTTGAGGGACACCACAGTGGTCCGCTCAGTCTTGAAGCGATCTCCTCTTGACTCCTCTGTGTCATCTTCCTCTTCTTCAGATTCAACCACAGCCACATCTTGATTCACTGCTAAACCTTCTCCTGCCACATAACTTGTCTCCACGGAGACATGGGGTGTGTCTGTCAGGTCTGCTGCAAAGAGAAAGATTCACTAACATAAAGTAAATGGACTAACCACAAGCAGCAGAGGCTTTCTTGTAGACAACTTCCTGCATGGCTAAATTATTTTGAAAGTGGGGGGGCCTGTATACTCTCAGTATCTCAGATTATAAAGCATAATACAGCATAATAATAGTACTACAGCATTGGAACAGACACAGAAGGATGGGGTCCTAGTACTACGTGAAGTAACAGCCTAGCATTTGACAGGCGAGACCGAAAAAAACTACTAACAATCTTGAGCAGAACAGCCAGCCTGTAGATTACGATTTCAACCTTGGATGTTCCAAATAAGAAACGGGAGTTCCAACCATTGAAACGCTATCTTTGGAGTGAATGTAGGGAATACTAGGATGCATCTTTCCCAGCCATCCTCCTCTTCATCGCTGTGGCAAAAGGAAAGAAGGAGAACCAACTTGTAATGTAAATGGGCTCCTATACCACAGCCATGGCAAGTATGGAGAGAACAGGTGAAGAGACTGGAGGCTTTGGCCACAAAAGAATCAAATGTTTTGGGCTTCATTGTCATTACAGTAGAATTTATACGTTCATCTGCTGGCAATACCAGGAGACTGAAGTGATTGATCTTTCAGTATACATGTATGAAATTAGAACTTGAGTCACATCAGTACACGAGTGTTACCAACATTCACCACAGCCTCAGATCTTGAGGTAAGTGTTGCCCTCACCATGCTTCTGGTGTTCTGTACGGTGTAACAAATTTGGATCCTTCATGTGCCTCAGCTTCTCTGGCTCTTGTGACTCCTGAAGCTCCGAGTCCAAATCATCTCCTTCTGTGACACCCAAATCCAACACATCATCGAATGGTTCTTCTGGTTCCCTGCTGTTGAAGGTTGTAAAATGGAAGACAATTTAAATGCATGACAGTACTGTGTTGTAACTTCATAATGCAGTCCAGATACCCTCTTAAGCATTTTAAAAGCACAGTGGCTACAATATTTACCACCTGCTTTTAAAAACTCCACGTCTGAACCACAAAAATTATATTTGCACTTTTTATGATTCTCAGAATAAACAATAATTATTTCCCTAAATAGCATTAACCAACCAGCTTCATAATGAAGACCACATTTTCTGTGAGAGTGGGACTGAATTTTTCAGTGTTATTAAGACAAACAGCTTAAGAGCATTAAATAAGGAGGATAAAATATTTGCAACATTTAAATCTGCAGATACCAATTTTTGGCGATGGGTCTCTTAAGAGTTAAAAAATTTGGAACCTATTAAAATGTGAACAGCTATATGTGCAAGAAATTTAATAATGGACAGGAAATTTATGTCATCATGTACACCTCAAAACATCATATTTACAACACTCTTATTGATTTTACTACCATCAAAAACATGCAACAGCACATGGACACATCATGTGCATGTTAATTACAAAATATTTCAGCAGTCTCATGGGAAAGTATGCTAGGTTTCCCACACATATCACATACAAACCTTCAGACACAAACCCAAACTAATTTAACCTAGAATGGTATGTCAGAGCTCAAACTCTTAACCCCTTGGCACCTAAATTAAATGCCTGATAGGATCTGTGGAAGAATGGAATTCACATAAGTTCAGCATCAGGAAGGCCATTAAGTGCTGTGACCTTAACCTAACATCCAACATTTTGAGCATTACACTGCACGATGGGTATAACTGATGGTACACACCAAAAGGTCAATCAGTGGCTTCTCACAACACAAGTCTGGGTTCAATTATCGGACAGACATAAGGGACATGTTGTGAACAAAGCAGCATTGGAACATAAGGCTAAATTTTCTCTGAGCACTTCAGTTTTCCCCTGCCAATTAAAATTTCACCATTAATTTATACTCAACTATCATCCATGGCTGCTAAAGTAAGCATGCCTATTTGAAAATGCAGTAGCAACAGGCTTGCCATCTGAACTGTGACAGTCCCTCTACATCAAATGTAGTGGTTAGGGTGGTATGGGACCTATTTGAATAAATACGTGGCACAACATAAAGATGTGGCTGATATTACAGTAGGCCAAGCTTCAGAAGATACATCATGCCCTAGCACAACAACACCATAAATTACCCACAGTACCACACTATCACAATTTACTTTGCTCTGTGTAGTATGGTAAGTCCTCTTTTCCTCCACTGCACCTCCTACAGCTTTCAAAAAATAAAACTAACACACAGAGACATAGTAAGACTGCACCAGAATAGTTGGGTGTCATAATCAGTACAACTGTTTACACTGTAACTCTCTTGCCACTTGCCTACACAATACTAGTAAGGTGTACTTACTGATATCCATCTTGGCTACCCAACACCTCTTGTCCTTCTAGAAAAACCGTACGATGACTTGAACCCTATAACACAGAATACACATCGTGTACATCGTCGCTTATACCAACCCTTCCACCTCTTTACACGCGTGTCTCAGCATATCAAAACTGTATATTACATATCTTAGGAGGTGACACTCACCTGTACATCATAATCATCTGCTAGTAATGCATCTTCATCTTCATTCCCTAAATCATAGTCAACATCGTCTCCTAAATCCCCTTCTAGAAGTGTATCATCACTGTTGGCAAACGAATCCATCATACAAACGTCATAAAAACACCCACAGTGTACGAGAATCAGGTGTCATCAAAGTAAGACACTCCTAACCAAATCAGTGCAAACATGTACCAACATACAACAAAACTAATATTATCATTTTCAAACTTGTTATATAGCTTGCTAACGCTTTGGTCTGTTCCAAAACTTGTTAGCTCAGATAAAGATTTACTCTACGTCAACAGAGAAGAAAGAAGCATATCATATACACATCCACTTCTTACTTATTGTCTGACATATTCTCTTGGCATCATTCACAGGCACAGGTTTCACCCCCTAGATCACAGCCACTTTACAGAACGGAATACGTTATTTCTCACGGATTACCGACAGTAATAGACCGCAGGGATCATTGTGGCGCGGTTCTGCTGACTATCGCACGTATAAGCAACCTGCGGGCTGTGCTGCGCCAAAAATAAAACGTTCACGTCCAAATCGTGCGCATCACGGAAGTGAGCGGCAAAAGAAACGCCATTAATCCGTATTCGGAGGGTGTAGTACATGTTTCGGCGCTAGAGGGACGCCCCTACTGTTTTAGTTACGGATCATCTAGTATAGTTTTGGTTGTGCCCGCTGGGGCGCTTTCGCGTAATCCATGCATGCTATTTTCCGTTCACTATTTCCACTGGTCTGTAAAGAATACTTACTTACTTACTCCATGGAGCAGAGTCGTTCTTGAGAAGCTAACTGGTCTGCAGTTAGTGAATAAATTCCCCGCATTTTTATGGAACCCGAAGGTTCATCACCGCACTCACAAGCGCACGCCATCTGTCCCTAGCCTGAGCTACTCCATCCAGTCCACACACCCACATCCCACTTCCTGAAGATCCATCCTAATATTATCCTCCCATCTACGCCTGGGTCTCCCCAGTGGTTCCTTCCCTCAGGTTTCCTCACCAAAACCTTGTACACACCTCTCCCCTCCTCCCATACGTGCTACATGCCCCGCCCATCTCATTCTTCTTGATTTTATCACCCGCACAATATTGGGCGAGGAGTACAAATTATTCAGCTCCTCATTATGTAATTTTCTCCATTTCCCTGTTGCCTCGTCCCTCTTAGGCCCAAATATTCTCCTCAACACCCTATTTTCAAATACCCTCAGCCTACATTCCTCCCCTAATGTCAGCGACCAAGTTTCACACCCATACAAAACAACAAGCAAAATTATAGTTCTATATATATCTTAATCTTTAAATTTTTAAATAGCAAACTGGAAGACAAAAGTTTCTTCACCGAATGATAGCCAGCATTCCCTGACTTCAATCTGCTCTTAATTTCTTCCTGAATTGAATTTTGATTTGTTAAAGTTGTTCCCAAATATTTAAACTCATTTACCCTTTCAAAGGAGCTATTATCGATCTTCATGCTGTGAGTTTGCCCTGCATTCTGATCTCAAGACATAACCATGTACTTAGTTTTATCAGCATTTACTTCTAGTCCAATTTCCTTTGCAGCTATTGCTAAAGCTTCTGCGTTTTCTTTTACAGCACGCATGTATCATTCCTCCCAATATATTAACATCATTGGCATAAGCCATAAGGTGATGTGTACCATTTAGTTTCAAACCATCCTGGTTTACCTGAACCTTCCTAATGGCCCACTCTACAGCAAAGTTGAAAAGCAATGGTGATAGAGCATCTCCTTGTTTGAAACCATTCCTAATAGGAAACCTGTCAGACAAATTCTTGCCTACCCGGACTCTGCTTTATGTTTCAGTCAGAGGTCTGTAAAGAATGGCTACCAAAAATAGCGGTATTTAGAGATTTGTTACAATGTTTAATTTTCACGAAAATGATCAGTACAGAATGTCATCAACTTTGTGCACAATTTAAGGTGACCCATCTCCCAGTTTTCGATAAATTATGAAAAAAAAATCCCGGCTTACATATGGGTAAATATGGTGGGACAGGAGGGTATGTAAGGGATTCTTTTGGGTGAGGTTAAGGATGACAGCCCATTTGGAACATAGTAATGATCTGTTGGGTTCAACACAATGCAAGGAATTTATGGACTAGCTGAGCTATTAGCTTATCAAGAAGGATGCTTCTGCAGGGAACTCATTATGTGAAAGGTGTGGTTCTTCCCCATACACCACGGTGTATGGGGAAGAACTTAATAATCACTGCACTGGGTTAAAATGTTCACAGACAGGCTGTTCTATACCCTGGCCAGTTGCTCCTGGTATTCACTGACAGCAGGCTAGGTGAGCCCCGCAAATAACCTGGACATTTTGGAGAAAAGAAAAATGCCTTGCCTCTGCCAAGAACAAAAACAAGATTTACTGGTCATCTGGCCCATAGCTGAGTCACTGTCCCAAACACACTATGTGAATGTGCCAATACAATGTGATGGTATGCCTGAATTTGTGTCCTACTACTGTCACATGTAAAGGAAACATCTTCCACCTTGTGAACGGAATGCAAATAAATGACACGACATTTCATTGCTGCCAGCATCAGCAAAGAAAGAAAGCAAAGGCATAACCTTGGTTTATAGAATAAGCAGGTGGAAGTTGTTCATTAATTCACTGAGAAATGTACCAGGAAGTTTGCTAGACACAGAACAGAATTATCAAGATGACTGTTAATACTGTCTGTTTTTTCTATGTGTCACAGTAAGCCTAAGACTTGTGTAAAGTGACTACTACTATGGTTAATATATTCTTCTCACTTGCATCAAACACTGTGAAAGGTGCAGTGCGTGAAATAGCTCTTGCATGCCATGGTAGTTTTCTAGGTGAGTGGCCTTAGCAGTGGGGAGGCTATGGTGTTGGTTAGGTACTTGAGTTGGATATTTGGATGGGAAAGGCAAACATTCTGTGGAAGCTGTGAGTTGTTATACAGGATAAGGCCAACCTCAAATATTATATTTTTGGCCTTCAGATACAGTTTTCAATGCAACCTTTACTGGCATAGCCTTCTCCCTCACCACACCGCCACTGACCAACAACCATTTCTGTATCTCATCCTCAAGCCTTAAATGCAAGGCCCTTCCCATCTTTTGAAGCAACAGGTCACAGCAAATTACACAAGAATTTTTTACCCATGGCACACTGGCCATAATGCTTCACCTTATATAATCTTCATTTTTCTTGACGAAATTACTCATAAATTGCTGTACACCATGATGGCATCTGATTACAGTACTGCTTCTTCCTCTGTCCTATCTACCCAGCACCCCCACTTCCTCTTAGAGAGACATCACATTCCTTTACTTTTGCCCTTAGGCTCTTCACCAACCTGTGCATCACCATTCTAAGATAAAATTAAAAAAGAAGCAAAAATTATTTCTAAAAACTTCAGAAAGTACTACTGAAGTACATTCCATTATTGCAGAATATCCATATAGTTACAGAGGCTAACAGGCATATGCAACCTCATGTTTATTACTTGCCATATTTACAAACGCCTGACTGTGAATGACTGCAGCATCTACACTGTGATGTACAATGGTTACCACAATAATTCTTCCATTAATCAGCAAACTGCAATGCTTGTACCCACTAACGAAGAGGGTCTGCTGTAAAGTTATAAAACTAGTGCCCATACATTAATTGTTCTCTTTCTGTTTTTGTATAGGTCTGTAAGTGAAACGGCTGTTTGTTGTATATAAATGTATCACACACCATTTGTTAGAGATACAGGGCTTTGCAACTACAATACCTAATCTAGATCTATACTTCAAGCATTTTCACTTTACCTAAGGTAAAAATAAAGTAATGACAGAAACAAATGCAGCCACAATGCAGATAGCACTTCCCAATTATATTGCTCCATGAAGACATATGTTTTCATTCAGTTCTTCCATCTCACTTTCCAAACACCAATATCACACACGTAAATCTTTAGGTCACGCCTGGCACCCACTGAACGTCCCATTACACACCAACAAGTGGATCACTTGTTTATGTGTTTGTATTGCAATAATGATGGCAGGAAAAAAAGAAGGAAACAAAAAAAGAACAGAAATGTAAAATTTCTTGTGAGAACTCCCCCCCCCCCCCCCAGACACATTTCATGTAACCCCAAAGAGTTTGCAAAACTCAGTCTGTGAAACACAATATGACTGCACTGACCATGTTGCCATACCTTGCTTCAGCTAACATGCCACCACTAGTCACAAATCATGTCTGTCTTCATCTTCCATAAACAGCCTCTTGAGATTGGCAGTTCCTTGGTAAACCTTCTCATTCAAGTCAGCATTGAAAACAGCTTACACAAGAAACAAATGCACTGTGAATAAACTGAAGTTGCATGCTACTACAGCAGCTGCCATCTGCAGATGTGAAATAAGGCAAAGTACTTGACCATGATCAGCCTATAGGATGTTACACAAAGATGAAATCACTGCAACCAACAGCTGTGTCATGAATGTAAATCAGTTTGTTCCAGTCTTTTGTAATATAACACTGCAAACATGGCAGGAAAAATTTTGCCATACACCATCCACTGCATTGTCCTAAAATCACATGCTGCCATTGTACAGTAATTCTATGCCAGCACAGAGGTACAGATGGACAGACACCACACAGCATGACTGGATACTGTCACCCAATGGCCAAACTCTGCTATTGCCATCAACAGAATGGCAGCCAGCAGAAACATACAGACACCAGACTCACCTGGACTTGGTACCCCGCACACTCAGAATTCATTAACAAATTACACACTGTATCAGGGTGATCTCAAACCCAATATTATGGCACAGATATGCAGCACAATGCACATGAACCATAAGACAGCATTTTCATACACATCTTAAGCCTCTTATGTGACTCCAACTGGCAACAGTCTCATGTCAATGAACTCTGTTCAACAAAAATCACAGTAAAAACTTCAGAGGGAATCTTTAATCATTTCCCCACGCATAAGGAAATACAAGCTTAGTTAGGCAAGGTGAGTCAGCTGGAATATGAGACACCCAGTTGTGTGTTGTCTCTAGGATTGAGTATGTCAGTGCATGTGAGAATGCAATACTTCTGAAGTGTACATGTGTCATGGGGAGAGAGGGTGAAACAGTACACATATAGAGGGAAAATTGCAAATGATATGTACAGTACTGGACGAACATAAAGTTACTACACAAGAGCTTATAAAACACGGTTCAGATCTGCAGTTGGCTTTAACTCTTGGTTAAGATGCAGGTATCAAATGAGCTTCTCTATGTGATAAATTAATTAGCATTCAAAATTTTATGAAAGAGCTTAAAAGGCCTACACCATTTAATGTTTGAATTCAACACAGAAGACCTGTACCCTAATATTAGGGTTTCTTTAAGTACCTTGTTAACGACGTCTGTTTCCATCGCTGGTGAAGAGAGGAGTTTTGCCAAACTCAGACTCAGACTTTCTTAAAATCATATGTTTCAGGAAAGCCAAGTTCCCTAGTTCCCTCTTCAATTCAAAATACCATCATTCAAAACCTCAGTTTCTTAAAATTGCTGGAAACTTTAGAAGACGTGAAAGCAAGGAAAGTCAACTTCCATAGATACAACTCAGCATTTCAAGACTCTTCTATAAGGCAAGTTGAAATGCAGGCGAAAAATGGCATATAAATTCACAGCAGATGCAGGCTTTAAATGTGAAAGATCCCACAACAACAGCTGTGTTGAGGGAAAGGATTAAAGATATTGCTCTGTACATTCCACTTTGGATAGTGGGGACTCTAATACTGTAGCTAATAAAGTTCTTCCAAATTGCAAAAGTAAATATATAGGTATCACAGTCTGATACAAATATCAAAATGCTGTGAACAAAGTGGTCATAATAACATACATTTTAACATTCACCAGGACTTTTCCCATCGTCACCAATATTCAAAATCAACACTACATTTCAGAAGCTGTTAGCTTCCAACATAGCATTTGTTTTGAATACTAGTAAAAATGGAAAAAGACCTTGTGAATGTTCATTATATCACTCAAGGTGGTGATAGTTACATGGAAAATTCTCAAACCAAAACTTAAGATGCAAATACATGTGTAACATCTGTTAACCCTTAGGCGACTAATGTCATATATATATGGAGCACCCATTCTTGATGTTTCTAGATCACACACAACGACGCAGCACAGTCGGTAGGACTCCTCTGGACGAGTGATCAGCTCGTCGCAGAGACCTCTACCTGACAACACACG
>Ga0268261_10001792_pt1 | contig 15078 bp, 7 predicted proteins | sample TergutNc150P1_FD_190353 | JGI IMG/M metagenome (GOLD analysis project Ga0268261, IMG submission 190353) | Nasutitermes corniger P1 segment gut microbial community from laboratory colony in Florida, USA - Nc150 P1 (SPAdes) (version 2) | ecosystem: Host-associated > Arthropoda: Insects > Digestive... | reverse complement strand
GGTAGGTGGGTGGGTAGGTAGGTAGGTAGGTAGGTAGGTGAATGGGTGGATTTTTAAATTTTTTTATTTGCAGCATACTCCATTACAAATAGTAATACTAAATGCTTGGAACGATCATCATAAACACTGCGTGTATCTTTTTTGATTGTCTTAACTTGTTACGTTGTCATAGATATTTTAGTTTATGTCTGGTTTTATATGTTTAGCGTACTTCAATCCGTTTGGCTTAACTCACTGTGTTTGCACATATTGATGGATTACATATTTCCATAGTCTTGGCTTAACTCAATGTGTTTGCACATATTGATGGATTACATATTTCCATAGTTAATAGAGTTTATAAAATGGATGATCTGTTTTAGGTATTTGTTCACTAACACGTTTTTCCTTACTGGCCAGTGGTCTTCTTTTGGAATGTCCGCTATTAGTTTTCTTCTTTCGTTGTTTAGTTTGCCACAGTCGTATATTATGTGCTCCACTCTTTGGGTACCGTTGGTATAAGGACATACTGGTGACTCTATTATCTTGAATCGGTGTAGGTATGATCTCGTTTTTCCATGGGCCGTTGCCATTGCTGTGAAGTTGGGTGTTAAGGTGATCTTCATTTTCAGTCTGTCCTTAATTGTGGGAAAAAATTCTTTAGTTGCCATTCCTTTTGTAGCGTTATCCCATAGTTGTTGCCACTTTTTAATGCTTATCTCTCTTTCTTGGTGCTCTATTTCACTTCTGGGGAATTTGGAGTAGCATATTTCGCTGTATCTTGTGGCCTCCTTAGCAAGTTTGTCAGCCAGTTCGTTTCGTTCATGGCCCGCGTGTGCCTTAATCCAGGTGTATTCTATGTGCCAGTTTTCTTTCTCCAGTGCAACGGTCTTTTTCCTAATTGCTTCTATAAGATAGTTCCCGTTTTTCATGTTTTTAAGGGAATCCAGGGTTATCCTGCTGTCCGTGTGTATCAGTATTGTTTTTAGGATATTCTTATTTATTTGTATTGTCTCTGTTTCCTGTAATGCTTTGACTATTGCCATTTGTACTGCCTGATTATGTGAGCATCTGTCGTGAAGTTTATGTTTAAGTTGTATTAGTTCGTTTTGTATGTATATAGCTGACCCCAGATGGGTGGGTGTGTAGGCAAATAGATAGATAGACGGACTGATGGATGGATGGATGGATAGATAGATATGGAGAACAGCATGCCTACTTGCACATTGTTATTATGACATGACATGATATATATGATATATTTAACTGCAATTGGGTTACCACCCAGTGGCAGTAGTACAGTACACATTTACACACAAACAATACATAGAACAACACAATCGACACAAACAATACACAGAACAACACAATTCACTAATTAGAAAGAGTGCGGACCGTGCCCCGTCTTTGCGAGGTTTAACCTGGCATTTGTCTTACAATTGAGGGAGAAGTACGGAAAAACCTCAGTCAGGGTACATGTCAATAAGAACACATAAACATGACAAGAACACATAAACATTATTATTATTATTATTATTATTATTATTATTATTAGCATGGTTTTGATAAATAACGGATCTCTCTTTTAAAGTTTACAGATTGTCAGCTGGTCAAAAAATTCTACACTTTTTGAAACAAATATTGATCACCCTTTCGCCAGGCTACATCATCTCAAACCGTTTAATCCATTCAAAATACTCGTGCCTATAATCATCAGCCCATCGCACCTTAATACAGTCAACAAATGCATGCCGTATTTCTTGTTCTTAATATTTAACCTTAACCTCCTACCATTCTATCTAATTCTCCCATGAGATATTTTCGGTTGACGGTTTAGGAGTACTTTTTTAATGCAGGCCTACTCAACCTCTAGTTCGTGGGCAAAATGTTGCCAGCGACATAGTGTTACGTTGCCCGCGGAGACGTTCGAAATGACGAAAGGTCTTTTAACATTTTACATAGCAACGCTAACATAGAACGCCAAAGCAATTTTGAAAACCTTGAGCTGTTGATTTATGAAGACATGCATTTCATTACAAGACAGGCAATTTATTTCTAACGCCATTATGAGGCGCATTCGCATAATCACTCTTGCCTTGAAACAGCAATAAGTTTTAAGTATTTTGAGTGTGTTTACATTTTTGCCTTATTTATCCGGTACGAAGAGCGCCAGCGACATATTATATTATCATCTGTGGCCTGTCTCGCTGTACCACACTTTTTCACATTGTCTAAAAACGGCATGATTTTCGGGAGGAAAAAATGTGATTGGACAGAAGAATTTTTTTTTTTTTGAGAACTCTGGTCTGAAACATTTCTCTTTCTAAGAATTCGGCGAAATATTTTCATAAATAGACGTAAGTACGTGTTATTCTTGTAAGATTTTAATAAGACCTTAATTTTCTCCATAGATTTTCGAAGAATCGTCAAATATCAAATTTCATATAATTTCAACCAGTGGGAGCCGATTTGTTCCACGCGAAATGACAGAAGGACGAACAGAACAACAGACGGATAGACAAATATGAACAAACTAGTAGTCGCTTTTTGCAATTTTGCGAACGTGCCTAAATATTTGCTAAAAATAGCGCCACGCTAGATAGGCTACCGGAAAGGTGAGACATGATTACATAAGATACGTAAGATGCAATCTATATATATATATATAAAATAATCCTGAAGTAATTGCTATGTATACATATGATGTTACAAAGCCAAGTCTAATTACAGCAAATAGGCTACAGACAGGCTGCAACAAAGCTGAGTAAAATTATGACACATAGATTACTACAAGATTAAGTCTAATTATCACACACAGACAGCTAAAGTCTCGGAATAATTACGACACATAGGCCGCTATGATGCTGAGTCGCGTTACGACACACAGGCTGCTACAAGGCTGAGTAATAACGACGTATACACTTCCATAAAACCGTCTAATTACGACATAAACACTGCAACAAACCTGAGTATATTTACGACACACTGTTTGTCACAAGGCAATCTAATTACGACGCGTAGACTGCTACAAGCCTGAGTATAATTACGGCATACAAGGCTGTTAGAAGGCTGAGGGTTTTTACGACATATAGCCTGCTACAAAGCTGAGTATATTTATGTTTACACGTTGTTATAAGGCTGTCTAATTACGACACAAGGGCTGGTACAAGGCTGATTAATTACGACATACTAGCTGCTAAAAGACCGAATAATTCCAGATTTCAATCGGACCAAGACCCCCCAGCCGAATTAGGGGCCTCATGTTCCGTCGATATGCATGTGTCCATCTTCAGGCTTAGTGTTAGAGTATTCATGCGAGATAATACAGTTACAGGACACTTTTGTTCTGCGCCAGGGTCTCTGGTGTAGGGGTGATATCTGAAGTGGCGACTGAACTAGCAATAGATGAGGATTAGTTCCATGTGTGAGGTACTGTAAGACTTTCAGATCATTTGCTCTACAGAGGGGAAGGCTGGTCCTGATTTGGTATGGTTTAGTGAATACCTAAGTGCCAGGTTCTTCAGCCCCAATTATTAGCTTATTGAACCGAGATGGTTTGTCAAAGAATATGTGAATGAGTGCGTAATGTGCATTTAAGGTGCAATTTAAAATGAAGTGAAGGGCGCTCTTGGTGCTTTGCTTGTTTCGTGATACGAATGCTGCGCCACGTACTTTCGATGTAGGTATATTTCAGCAAAAGAAAAGGGAATATATTTTCATGGGACCCCAGACTTCATATCACGATGACTTCCTGTCGTCTCGGCAAAGGTTCACGGTTTCATTAATGAAGACTACCTTATTTGTAATAATTATAGATATGGATCCCTTTCGCCATGGTTTTCACGGGTCAGTCCCATTTTTTAGGCTTTTAAGGAGTTCTGTCCCGGTTCCGCATAATCGATACCGGACACCAAAGTTTTGCCAGTCTAATCAATTATAAGCGCTGTTATAATAAGAAGAACTGAAGACACTGAAAAAATCCGGTAAGTTTTTGCTTTTTTTGTTCCATTATTTTACCCTATTTACTTGTTTAATTAATAATTAAGCATCCACACGATTTTCTAATAAATATAAATTCAACTTAACCTGAATAGTCCTACCTCACTGAAGTATACATTATTAAACTGTGACTTTGCTCGATACTCCAAATGTATTTTTATCTTTGTTTTATTTTAAGTCTACTTTGTTTTATATGTTGTATTTATCCTCTATTTTTTAAAATATTACTAATTACCCGGAGATTACAAGCAGGATTCTGAACAAAGTACATACACGTTACCCCTATGATTCCAGCTAAATTGCCTACAAACTCACATTGCTTGACCTACGTATTTTTAACATATACGATGCACAGCTACACCAAAATGCTCGTATATATTTTTATATAAGTATTATACATATTTTAGTTGAAAATCTTCTACATTTTCACATTCGCGTAAGCATCCTAACTCCGTGAAGTTCGAGATCTCAAACTAATAAATTTCAGTTGCAAATTAACTTTTTACATCCATATGACAGCCATGTTATAGTTATTTACTTTAGCCGGAAAAAAGTAGTTGTTTTAAATTTATGAAGAATATATGTTGTGTTGGACGGAGTAGCGTCTCTTATTATCCATGACAGATTGACTAGGAATAGAAAGTGTGTGTACTCTGCATATGGGAGCAGCACATTCCTCTGAAACGCTAATAATATTTCTACTAGGCTACTTGGTACATGTTTCAGAATATTATAATTTTCAGGAAACATCTGCTCCATTTCAACAACACGTTTTCTATTCACTACTTGAATGCGGATGTTTGAATCTCATTCTATCTCTATTATCTGTAAACACAGTTGTTATTTCACGATGATGCTCATGACTGCTATATGTAAACGTAATAAAAGTAATAACAAAGACAGGAATGTCGCTATCAAATATAACTTCCGAGACGCCTTCTGTCAATGAAAAATTCAACCTTGTTTCTCCACCGCTGTTTCCCTCCACCATTTTGCTTAAAGTTGATGCGTATAGGTTTATTGCTTGTAATGTTAATCAGTGTGCAAGTTGCAGTAAATGTTCTGTCTTCAGGTGGCAGTGCTGTTATGGCAGTCTACTAAAGCAAAATGTAGCTGTCTCAAGGGGTTCTTTGATGGGTGATATTTTGTTGTGCTTACAGTATGTAATATTCCTTCAAAGGCAATGAGTCCAACATAGCTTGATTTATTGGTATAACAAAAACTTTTAACACGTCACCATAGGGGTATTTTCATAAAAATTCAGATGGAGACGAGTACATAAATTGTGCAGCTTTCCTACTCTTCTCCATCCATATTTTTGTGAGAGTATCCTGCTGGGCTGTTTGCTTTTGACTGTACATAAACTCAGGCTGTTTCATTGCATTGTCTCATTTGTATTATATCAGCCAAAAAGTTCCTAAATAAATCCACCATTTTGCAATAGTAATTTTCAGAAGCTTTCTTTGCATCCTGCCTTGCCTGTTAACAAAAAAGAAATTTAAATTGAGGTCTCTGACTGGAATTAAGTTATTGTTCCCTTCGATAAAAAGCCATGTACGTAAGCTACTATCCAGCGCCTATATAAGCGTAATAAGAGGTCATACGTAACACTGACACATAAAATAATATATGCACCAAATAATCTAGAGTGTTACTAGTTCTTTTAGCAATGAGTTTCAAGCACGTGTTGACTGACGCCTTCTAAAGTGGGGACACGTGAATAAATCCAACAGTCATTGTGTCTAAACGTTTGTGTTGCCTATACTGATAATTAATTAGATCCTAGTCTCCAAGTACTGGATACCACGACACGTGACAAGCAAACGGCAACAACCGCACGTGGCCTGCCATGATTGGGCTGGTTCAGAAGTCACGCGACTTCCATGTCAAAATATTGAGACAGCAAATTATAGGGGGAGTTGATCGCGTTATTGTGTAACACAAAAACAACCTCACTTTGGTACAATAACCTTTGAAGTTAGTAAAAAGCATTTGACATTACTGTCATCGTCGAAACCTTTGTCTAGGTCTCGTAGGCGTGTCTTTCCGACAATAAAAATTGGAATAGAACTCTTTATGCCATACCGTGTCCCACAGCAAGGAACGGATTTCAGAGTGACAAATGTATTTAATCCATGCGAACAGCCAAATCTTCGAACTGTCAAAACAACTTCAAATAACGTTGCAATATGCAACAAAGACTGTCACATAGAAAAGAAAAGTGAATTCTATTTTTAGTCCCAGAAACTTTAAGGAAAGCCACCACCAGCGAGATCTGTGTGACTAGTAAGATAATATTAAAATAGATCTTAAATAAATGAGACAGGGGATATTCATGGAGTCATCTGGCTCAGGACTGGGGCCAATGACAGGCTTATCTGAGAACAATAATGAACCATTGGGTTAATACAAGACGAGAAATTTCTTACAATTCTGGGCACCAATCAGCTTCTCAAGACGTTCTCTGGTGTTTGCTGTTATTTGTCCCGATACCCATTAGATAGGAGGGTTATAAACGAGTATTTACCAAGATAAATTCCGCACGGTCATAGGAAATCGAACCTCGATCTTCCGGCCAATTGGCTTCGGCATATAGGCCTAATTACAAATAAAAGAGATTATTCTTTGAGCCCAGCTGTAAGTAGATCGCCTCCCACGGTAAATTACAAGGTCGGCAGGAGACGAATGTTCTGATTATTACTGGGGTACGCGTGAATTACGTGTCTTCGAAAAGCGCCTTCTGTAATTTTTTACACCTAAGTGGTCTTTACCTACACGACAGAAACCCCCTTCATTAAAAAATTAAATGCACAGTGAGAATTTTTTATGTGTATGTCGCTTAATGTCAATAGAATAAGGTTTAAAATAAAAGATGTTTATTATTTTCAGTCTATATTCAACGCAGTAAACAAAAACATTGTACGGCTTGCCGCTTTTAATAAAATGCATTAAATTCGATTTGAGCAGTATATATAGCAAGAGTTCATGGAATAGTTATAAACCTGAGGCCAATTAATTTCTTTGGACACGATTTAGTACGGATCACCTACCCCAGATTTTATTAATACACCTTCTGCAAATATTTGAATACGAAATTCTAACAGGCAGAATAATGGATGTAACTTCATATGGATGCCTCCACTGCACGGAAGACGAAAAAGAGCTGGTCCAAGCAGGAATGTCTTCCTAACATCGGAGCAAAGGCTTTACCTCATGAAACGTAACGTCGGCTGTTTTGTAAGCGGAATGGGTGTGGAGTTAAAACTTTCGCCGAAGTTACTTAGGAGAATACTGCGGAGTGAGACAAGCTGCGCCTTTTTTAAACCATGCATTGCTGAATGGAGCTGAAGACTCTTCAGTGGTACTTTCTGGCCCTTGGAAATGCACAGCAGGGGGACACCACTTTTGCACCGCTGCTGGGCAATGAGACGAAACTCATGTGCAGTCTTGGGGAATGCGCAACCATTTTAATTAAAGTCTAATGCTCGCTGAAACTGAAGATTTAGCCTAGAAGTGTATTACGAACTGGGTGCGTTAAGCTTTCCGTATGTCTGCAGTGGGCTTCATGAAAACGTGTTATGTTTTGTGTCCAAGGTTGAAATGTGTCACAAATGAAGAAGTTCTGCGAGAACTTATGACCTTAACGTTTTTTCAGATGCTGCACTATACGTAGTAAAACTAGCCAGAAATACGTTACATGATGCGTCAATTACTACACAATTTCTTATAGCCTATTTTTCTCGCTTTTTGTTTTTAAAGAATTCAACACACGATCCGTGTTTCGTTTACACTGTCATTACAGTGGAGCTACAGTAGAGAGTGAAGCTTATGACTTCCTAGCAACGGCGCACTCCATGCCCCATTTTCGAAAGAAAAAGTCAACAGTTTTCTGGAATTTGTCTTGCCAGATCAACATTTGTTTCATACGGCACAGAACACATGTTCCACCCGAGTTTTACGCGAACAATATGTCCTTACCGCACAGGGAAAATTGGGTCCCACCCATATCCTAGTAACGGTGCTAGTTTCATATTCGAAAAGCAGTGCTCGGGTTTCGTCCCTCGTGCAGTCAGTGCCTATTATCTAAATAGAAGAATCGACACAAATATATGTATTACATGTCACACACAACACTAGTTTTATCAATTTTATTCACGGCTACATGTTTCGGCTCTAATTGCGAGCCATCATCAGGCCTTCTATAAAGCTGATACAGGAAAATTATATACCGCCTAAGGAGATTTCCCTGTATAAACGTTTATAGAAGGCAAGATGATCTCTCGCAATTAGAACCGAAACATGTAACTCTTAATAAAATTGATAAAACAAGTGGCTATATTTGTAATTTGATAGCAGCAACAGGGATGTCTCATCTTAAAATTAAAAATACGAAAGAAGAATCAACAATTTTTCTGGAATGTCTGTCCAATAGGAAGACGTTTTGTATTTACTCACCTCGCTTTGGAGGTACAAAGTGAGATGGATGGATAAACGGAACATTGGCTGCACAAATGTGCATACGTGACTGGGTGTATGTTTTCCTTGAATTTATTTACATTTGTCTCTGTAGAATTACAGTGAAAGTGGAATGTTCTCTTAGTAACACCTAATTGTGACGTGTTTTATAGTATGGTGCTATTTAAATACTACAAAGCTTCGAATTAAAATAACGCTGCGTTTCGGTTTTCATCACAGATGATCTGAAGCTGAGTTGTGAGAAGAAAAAGAAAAGAATTATCCAACAATAAAATTATAAAACATAGCCTTAAGTTTGACAAAATTTTTCTTTAAAATGTCTTACGTCTCCCTTACAGAATTTCGGTACAGATTTTATGTTGCTTTTCTGGAACACGTGATCGCATATAGTGACGTCATGATTTCGTCTAGTGTGGTTGGCCGAACTGTCGAAACCGCAACCACAAACTTCTACCCACCCACTCTAAAAACTGTTGGTTCGTGCTAACGACACCATTTCCGGCAGTAATGAACCAAGGAATTTGCCATCCGTAGAAATCTGTTGTTGGCTAGCTACGGTACTGGGCCTATTGCAACCAAGCTCTGGTTTGTCCAGCATACAGTACACGCAACGAGGGAGTGGGTGAGGTTGGGAGTGGGAGGAAGCCGGGATGTTGATAATGATGCAGACAGAATGCCGATATGAATATGGTAATGAAGTGAGGGAGAACAGAACGAGGGATACAGAGAGCAAAAGAGGAAGAGAGAATGATGACTCTACATGTGTACATTCAGGGGTGATAAACCCTTATCTCTATAGTGAGTAAGCTATATATAATCGGAAAACAGCGTCCAACTTGGTCTGCTGGATAGTGATATACACATACATGTGCAGTAACACTATATATTGAATTTCATGGTCTTGTCGCATTGCAGTTTAGGCGCTCTTGTTACTGAATTACCTCATTCCAAAAGCGTTGGCCTAATGTTCCCGATATTCGGTGGGGAAAGACATTGTTTCAGTTCAACCTATCCAGCCAATCTAAATACGCAGATAAGGGCCGTGGCATTGCTCAGGTGGTAGGAGGCCGACCTTTCACCTGGAGGATCTGGTTCTATTCCAGACCAGACTATGTGAGATGTTTGGTGGACAAAAGGACACTGGGAATGGCGTTTCTTCAAGTAATTCAATACTGCCCTGTCAGTATGATTCCACCAATTCCCCAAATTCATATTTCATTCATCTACCACGCTGTATATTCTAAGCAATTGACAGCTTCTATAACACATTTTTCTGCCGATCCCGGTGGCTGTGCAGTCTATGACGTAGGTCTACTGCTAATCTATTTCTGGGGATTGCAGTTTCGAACCCCGCTGAGGGCTTGGATGTTCATCTCTTCTGTGTTGCGTAGGTAGCGGCCTCTGCCACGGGCTAATTACTAGTTGAGAGGAGTCCTACCTTGCGTGTGTGTGTGTGTGTGTAATTATGTGTGATACAGATACCTCAACAATGAGGCGGCATTGGTCCGAGTTGGGCTGTTGTGCCACAGGAAAACAACACATATTGTACAGGTAAATTTGAACAGGTCAAGTTGTTCCTTTTCATGTCATAAGGAATATGGGGGAATGGATGTATAGCTGCACTCATTCTTACTCTCGAAACTAGATTGGGTGAATTGTTAGATTCACGCTTCAGCCCCTTTAATTTTTCTTTTTGAAAGATACCCTAGTATATCTCGAAGATACCCTAGTATTTCTCGAATAGGTCGCTGAGTGGGCCCCACCTCCGTGACAACTTAAAAAATAAATCCATCACCCTGCAGAGGGAGGCAGATTGTTCCCCTGAAAAGTCTCTGCATACCTACAAAACTATACGATGCCCAAACTCAAATATTACTTTTATAGCCATTTAGTTTTGTTGCCTTAAAATACGTGCAACAATGAAATACATCAAACTAATGCAGAATTATTCCCAGTTGAAATGTAAGTACATAACTCCACGCCTTCTATTAAGTGAGATCGTCACCGAAGCGATGGGGTGTCACGTAATTCTGGTTTTTGTTGCTGTAATTATTTTCATAAATCACGTATATTCCGTATTCTGTAGGCGATTTTAATATTATAACCAACAGCATATCTGACACCAGATCATCCCTGAGGGGTGAGCGGAAGAGTGCAGAATGTGACGCCTTTCATTCACTCAACCCTGCAGCTCATCTGTGACGCAAGTTATTCAGCACTTGTCACAATTTCCGAGCATTGCGCTCCGGGGTGTATTGAATACATTACACAGACATTGAATACATGATGTAAACTGAACTAGATTCGCGGATGGCGGAACGCTGAGCCTTTATTCTAGCTGTGCTGCAGCTAAGAGCTGCTGCACTAAACAGGTGTTAGGATAATTTGAGCGCGGCGTCGCAGTAAATGTAGGGATTTGTAAGGATGACAGATGGGCTTCTGCATTTGGTGTTAGGGAGAGAATGGTTTACGCTTTTCCTTCTTCTATTCAAGTAATGATAGGTTTAACTGAAAATGTGAAAGGGGCGCTCTAATGATCAGCTGTTCTGTTCCAAATTGTAACTCTAACAAGAAACTTACATTGCTTTGAATTCTGCTCTGTTATGAGTCCTTGTGGCTCTTCATGTTGGTAGTTTATTTATTTATTTCTGATTACAATTGTGTTTTTTATTGTAGTGCACTCGGATTTTTTCATTATCTGATAAGTGTGTGTATATATACGTGTGTTTGCGTGCGTGTGCGTGTTCATGTGTACTGAATAACGTAAAGTCGTTGTGACCACGTCAAGAAGCTATAACGGAGGAGCAGAAGTATTGTTGCCCTATTTTTAACCTCCCTTCTGGAGGAAGATGACGTCAAATGCACGTCTCGACCACTTTACCTCCAGTGAAAGAACACCCCATTATCCTTGAACGGGCCCAGAGGCCGATCTTGGATGTTTCGAAAAAGAAAATTTCTTGTCCCTGCAGGGAATCGAACCCCGGATCTTTCACGGCGTAGCCTAGTCACTACACCGACTACGATGTACCGTATTCACAAACAGTGTCTCGGATTTGATACTTCGCCATTCTTCAAATGATTGGTTGTCATTCTTGCATACGTACAGGCCTATGCTCACGTTTCTCTTCATATCAGTGATACAGGTGAGCATCTCACACGGATAATATTGGACCACGGACTTCTTTTCAACACAATGTAGGTCTTATTATTCTATCAGCTTTATGACAATAGTATATCATAATTGAACTCATTCTGCGCGCGCGCGCGCGCGTGTGTGTTTGTGTGTGTGGCCGATCCTTTCACTGACTATAAATGTTTTAGTATGTACGAGTACGTATATTAATTTCAATACATTAGATGATGGAAAACGCCCATAAAGTTAATGAGTTTAACAATGTAGGTAGGTATAAAGGTAAAGGTGCCTTTGCGCATGTCCTTATGGCTTTGGGGGAGTGGAGTTTTAGCTCCGCTCATTCTTAACCTCCGCACTAAACACAGGTGAATAGTGAGCTTCACGCTACGGAAGCATTACGCTCAGGAAAAAATCCCTCGGTGTCCATTTACTAGCAGGCCGAACGATTCCTTATGCTTGTGTGGAAGCTCCGGAAGAGAGAAAAACTCTTGCCCTTGCCGGGAAAAGAACTATGATTCCTCTGTTGTCCAGCTTATATACCAGTAACTATACTGAATACGCTAAAAGTTTATACTCTTATACAGTACGGTTAGATGTAGGTTGCTTATTTGCTAGTTATGATATTTCCGTTTTTCGTGTACTTTAACCAACTCAAAGGACGGAAACTTAATGCAATTTTTTCCGGGTTACCCAATGGAAGTCCGTGTAGGTACGTGATGCGGTGCAGACTGATGGTTGTAGTTCCCATCCTCGTCATCATGAGTTGCCGCTGCGGAAAACACAATATCCCAACACGTTTACATAACTTCATTCGTTATTAAATTGGATTACGCGTTCAACCGAAAGGATTTGGATATTGGATTTGTATATTACTACTATAAAGTATGGGGGATATTGATAGTGTGGTTGTTTGCGAATATAGAGTTCCCTAATATTGTTTAAATTTTGGTAATTAATAACAGATATATGTATACAGAAGGGAAATACCAAACAGGGCATTTATCATACATTTTAATCGTTTTTTGGGGGGGAATGGCTCTGGGTTATATATAGGCTATGTCCATTACAGTTTTTAATAAAATCGTGGCCATTTTTTTCATAATATTAGTTTCTTTCGACGGTGTCTATTATTATCGATCCAACGTACGAATATTACATGCAATAGTAAAGAAGCAGGAAAAATCTAACCATCAAATCTTTTATTTTATTTTTTTTATTATGTGGGAGTTAACACAAGGTATGAAATACGGAATGCTTGACGAAACCTAAAATATCTTTTTATCCTTAGTAATTAGGTTTAGATACTATAAACTCCAGAAGTCTGAAACTGAAATCGCCTGCTTAAATCTGTAATTGAGTTTGTTATTGCCCACTGAAATCCATTTTAATTAAAGTAAATATAGGGACATGTTTTATCTTATACGTATTTATTTATAACGACACATCAATTTGAAGAGTACAAAATTTGCGTAATATTGCGCATTTCAATAGAACACATTGTACATAAAATTAGTTTGGCATAAGGATAATTAAGAATATTATAAATTCAAGTATGGGCCGCAGCTTAAAGGGTGGGGGATACGATAAATATAAGAGCTACATATGCCTAATAATTTATCATAGTCTGTGTGTGTAAAGTGGTAATAATTATGCTGGCTTCTAAACGTTGCAGTAACAGAAACGGCACTTGTATTAGACATTGGTTGTTTCAACACATGAAGATAGACGTTATTTCCGCCACACTTCTCCTGATAGGCCGTCACTTCGCCAGAGAAAGTGATGTTCCTTCTTTTTACATTTGTCTGATAAGTACATCTGCATACACACTGCTTCGCCCAAGCTTCAAGGGAAAAGTACAAAATTGTCACTTAAAAAGATAATTTTTCTCGGTCCGGCGGCCTTTACAAGTACATCCTGGAAATGTGTACCTGGTAAGCTACCTGTTGAGAAAGGGAAGAAAAATAATTGGATAATAATGGCGATGATTGCGGTGGTGCAGACTTCTGCAAGTGTACACACCCTGGCCGTCTCCAGCCCACATGTGCCGGTCTTGAAACTCGTCTGCATCCTACCCTCTGCTGCTCTTTGCTGATATAATTTTTCCTTCCATTCTTCTCTATGAAAATCCGCCTTGTTCTTTTCTGGCAGGACTCATTTTTATATTCCTCTTAGCCATCTATTCTGCTCCATTCACTTTAAATTTCAGAGCCATTTCTGTCCCTTTCTTGCACTGTATTATTATTTCCTTTGCACCTACGATTAAGTTGTAAAAACAGTAAATTTTGCAAGTGACTGCTATTATTTTATTATTCATTTTTAAGTCCCTATTCTATCTATTTTCAAAATGCGCCTCAGTTCAGACCATACGTCTGTCATCATTGTCGTCGTTGTCGTCATCATCATGATCAGCTTTAAGAATTAGGTTTTTGCCTATTCTGTCTTCAAGAGAAACCGTGCAGCCATCTTAGTTTAGATTGGCCTGCATTGCATTAAACTCTAGGTTTATACTGTAGATGTACAGTACACACGGCAGTCGGCTGATGCATCTGTAAGTCATTCCCATAGAAGTCGCTTTTCCAGTATTCTGTTTCGTCACCGAGGTGGTTTGCGCTTTATTATGCTTGGATAGCTGTGTCATAGCCGATTCCAGTGGCCGCGCGGTCTAAGGCGTGGGTCTGCGGCCGCCAGCGTGCTGGGATTGTGGGTTCGAATCCCGCCGAGGCATGGATGTCTGTCTCTACGAGTGTCGTTTGTTGTCAGGTAGAGGTCTCTGCGACGGGACGATCACTTGTCCAGAGGAGTCCTACCCAGTGTGGTGTGTTTAAATGTGATCGTGAGTCGTCGACAACGAGGCTCTGGCCCTGTAGGGGATGTTGCACCATGAGGGAAAAAATCGGTGTCACGTGTGTAACCGATCTATTGTTAGTTATCTAAAAGTCTCACGAATTTCGTCTCTGCCTCTTCAGTTTCCGTCTGTCGGCTATACTTAATTGCTTTAAAGTTGGAACAACCCTTGCAGTTGTGTTGTTTGTAGCACTTTAGAATTATTTTTTTTAAGATGGTTCCAATTATTTTCTGCAGTCTACTAAGGTTTATGTTTCCATTACTTTACAGCACTGGGAAACACTGTACTTTAAGAAAGTTGTGAATTTGTTCAAGGTTCCACTATCGACCAACAGGTTTAAGACAATGCAATCTCGACCGCAGAATATCGTACCTTTCGGTTTAGATCCCGAAGTATTTAAATTATTGACTCTCACCGTGTCACTGAGTTGGTTCACGGAGATGGGTCCATAGATCTTCAAATCTGCATATATATATATATATATATATATATACTCACGCTATATCAACACTTATCAACCGTTACATACTTACGAGCAATTTAAAGTTTCAATATACAGTACAGATTCAGTTCTTATGAATAACCTTCACATTTACTCCCACCTCAAGCACGCTACTCCCTCGTAACACCCCCCCCCCCCCCCCCC
>Ga0268261_10001791_pt1 | contig 15080 bp, 11 predicted proteins | sample TergutNc150P1_FD_190353 | JGI IMG/M metagenome (GOLD analysis project Ga0268261, IMG submission 190353) | Nasutitermes corniger P1 segment gut microbial community from laboratory colony in Florida, USA - Nc150 P1 (SPAdes) (version 2) | ecosystem: Host-associated > Arthropoda: Insects >... | reverse complement strand
TGTCAGGTAGAGGTCTCTGCGACGAGCTGATCACTCGTCCAGAGGAGTCCTACCGACTGTGCTGCGTCGTTGTGTGTGATCTAGAAACATCAAGAATAGGTGCTCCATATATATATGACAATAGTAACCTAAGGGTTAATGATTTAACCCTTATCCTGTTAACGTGGAGAAAATGGTGAGCTAATAATGCCAGCAAATAGCAGATGGGATTTAATTCGGGGTTTAAAGGGTTAAAGTAAGTGTGCAAAAGACAGGTGCTTGAAAGACTCGGGAAATGAAGTTGAAATGGAAATCAATGTTCTGCAAGTGATATATTTCATTGTAACAATCTGGCAACAAGTCACGCTGTGAAACATTGTAAATTTTTTTCATCAGTGCAGCTATAGGCATGAACACACACATAAGGCAACTCAGATTCCAATACTGAATAAGAAAATGATGACTTTCATGATGGTTGGATTTGCCTACATGCTGAGAAGAACACTGATTTCAGTTCTTATGTATCCGCAGACAATGAGATGACATTTGCAGATTTCTGGTGTTGATCATCATATTATGATGGAGAGGGAGACGGTAGTAATGAAAAAGAGGGAGACAAACATAAGCTTGAACAAGTACCAAGTTTTACCAAGGTACACACTGTGTTACAAGATTGTTAAATCATTCTTTCAGAAACACAGCATTGTTGTGCATGTCTAAGAGATCATTTTGAATTTGCAATTGGCATCGTTTTGTCTCAGACATAAGACTGCTCCTTAAGAGTTGTCGATGACAGATTTCTCTGGAAACATCTGATCAACACACAGGTACTGCAGTAACTTGTTATTTATTCATTATTTTTGCATGCCTTAGCATAAAATTATAACTCTCACTTTTGTTGTTTTCTCATGTTTATGACACATTTAGTGCTTCCCTGCAACTGCCAGTTTCCCATGTTTGTCAGTTTTCTTCAACTGTCCCTTCAAAAATGATGGATAGAGGTTTCACTGCATAGAAGAAATAAGAACCCCTTGTAGTGCCAGCCAGCCATTATACTTTTAATGATTTCTGATTTGAATTCGTATGGTACAGGAATACAGTATTCATATTTTTTCTGCTGCAGCAGTGTTTTGCCCCCACCATTATGGCAATTTGCATGTGTTAATACACAGCAGTGGGCATGCCAGAGAGAAATGATGAATCAAGTTACAACTTACAAATACCTATCATTACTGATCGAATACTAAATGTTGACATTACGCGAATTAAAGTGTAGTGCTTACCATCTGAAAACCTTTTGAGCTCTTTACAGACATCAAATGCAAAATCTGAAATCTATATCTTTATAACCTCCAGCCACAAAGATATTTAAAAAAAAAAAAAATCCATCATTTGCATCCACAACACTTCTCGTTCCCAAGCATAAATTTACTTACATACATACACATACAATTAAATGAACTCACATTGTTCCCTTGGTGTGTGGTTACAAGAAACCGAACTTCTGCCTCCAAATCACTCGGTACACTGAGCACTAATTCATGGTGAGACACAAGAAAATACACAACACTGCGTGCCAAAGCGATGTCAAAATTGGCTTCACATTCACTGCGTAAAATTGTAGGTGTGAATATGTTTACAACCTAATAGGAAAAATCATTATTAATTCAAATAAGATTAAGAAAAGTGTAAATTAGTATACAAAATCAGCATATAAATCTCACAGTGCAAAGAGATATACATTACTTTTATACAGTAACATGGGCAGGCATAAGAAAAAGTTGGCTTGGCTCACCAGTCAGACAAAAATTCTACTTGCCAGACATTTCTACTTGCGCCTATCGACGCAGTTTGAGTCATATTATTCTAATATTTTCCCTGCATCTTGACATTAACATATGTCAAAATTGTGTTAACAAAGACCCTCATACCCATTCCTGGTACAAGTTTACCATTTACAGAAACAAACATGAGAGTGGGACATAATATTAATGAATAAATTCTAAAATTTTCTACTTGTCAGCCTTTGTTTTCACACATCACAATACAAGCATATATAAAGAGAGCTGTTGAGGCCTGAATATAGTTATGGACAAAGATATACACAAGATATCAGGTATCATTTTACAACTTCAAAACCATAACCAAAATAATATTTTTAATATTTGGATGTTCTTGAAGCAAATTAATAAAATGCACAGTAAACAATTCAGGAATTAGGAACCTATAAAATGTATATGTGTGATACATACACTGGACTGGGCACAGAGGGAGTGATGCAAGTTCCATTGATTCATGAAGTGCAGAAGATATTGAAGCTGGATGCGGTTGTACATAGGAATGCACAAAAGTAGGAGTTGCATGATGGTAACCATCAACTTCTCTCCACTTTCCCCAATGTTCATATGCACCAGTCCATCTAGAACAAGAAAAGTAAAAAAGTGATAATAGGCAATTAGAAGTCCTTTGTCCTTCATGCTGCTGAACTGTTGGGTTTACCATGTACACGAAGCTTATTCAACATACACACACACACACACACACACACACACAAACCGTACTTCCCCACTCCCTCATGATGCAACAGCCCCTAGTGGGCCAGGGCCTCCTCATTATCAGGGCTTCACAATCACACTCACACACTTGGTACAACTCCTCTGGACGAGTGATCATCCTGACACAGAGACTTCTACCTGACAACAAACAACACTCACAAAAGACAGACATACATGTTCCCAGCAGGATTCAAACCCACAATCCCAGCAAGTACAAGACAATTATGATAAACCCCATCCATCAGCAGATGCAGTGTAATGACGATTACTGACGCACTTGCTACTCTAAGATTTGAGCTTACATCAGTGTTGACAATGTAGATAACCATTCGGAGCACTCCAACTTTTGAAAAGAGCATAGAATGGGTTCCAACGTTCTGGTTGAAGTATGTGCCACACACACATAGTACACTTACACACAGAAATTTTATGATTAAAAAATTGTAATACAGCAGTCATGTTGGCCTAAATCAGAATTTATTTGACTGTGAAGCTGTCAAGATTTGCTAAACACATGCTAAATCATTTAATGCTACTATTTCAAAAGCAACAGAAAACTGAAAGTTATTGGTTTATTGCGTACTAAAATGGATCCACTCATTCACGTTAACACTTCGTATTTGAGGTCAAGTAAATTCTACATTTGGGCATATTACAGAACATTTCTTTATAACAATTCTTGCTGTTCTGTACAGTTGGATCCATAATGAGTGGTCCAGTCATGTACTTGTCGTAACGTCAATCAACAGACTGCCTACAATGACAATACAGACCTCAGGGAAGAAAGAATGCTGGGAAAACTCAAAAGTGGTTGGATCAGCAGAAGACTCAGAACAGGATGTAAAGGCCTAAACCTTCAGAAGCATAAGATCGGATCTGCATTTTAATAAAGTAATATGAGAAACAGGAAACACTGATAACCACAGATCTAATACCTGTATTCAGATTTTCCAAGCTGTCAACCAACACACCACTGCTACGTCGCGAACTGGCTTCTGAACTTGAACTGGACACAGCAGTGTAGTAAGAACTGCTCTCACTGCTTTGACTTCCATTCTGGTCTATGTCCACCTCTAAACCTATACCTTGCCTGTGAACCTGAGAACATATACCATTCTTCAATAAACTCAAAATACAATGACAGCGGAACAACTACTTCTTCAATCCGTAAATGCATAATTTTCATGGATTAGGCAGTAGTATCACATTCTGCACCCAATGGAATTACTGTTGATTAAATCCATAAAGCACTCATACAGATTCTCAGAAAAATATAGTCACTAGTACATCAACCATTTATCAAGATGACTTCGATGCATTCTTTCTTGATACGCATAAAATTAACATAAGATGGAAACAAAGTACAATCTTCTTCGTCTAACACATCTATAACCTTTATGAAGTATTCACTCGGCTACATGTTTCGGCCCCAACTGGGCCATCATCAGGCCTTTATATGTATAGGTCTTTTATACTACAATACATTTTGGGATCCCAAACTGTTTTATAAGATATTATTATAATGCTGTGTTATGATTGATATATTGCTACAACGAATGTTAAAACAACTGTTAAAACTAGATATTCACAAAACAAATGTCATTTAGGAACATTATGTTAATTAACTGTCTATTATCGTGCTAACGTGCCTTCGTTCCATACTAGGTGTCTTGCGTTGACTACGTTGATACTGATTTTTCTTTTGCAGGATATTGACCTCGGGTTACCCGAGATCAATAACCTGCAAAAGAAAAATCAATATCAACGTAGTCAACGCAAGACACCTAGTATGGAACGAAGGCACGTCAGCACGATAATAGACAGTTAATTAACATAATGTTCCTAAATGACATTCGTTTTGTGAATATCTAGTTTTAACAATTGTTTTAACATTTGTTTTAGCAATATATCAATCATGACACAGCATTATAATAACATCTTATAAAACAGTTTCGGATCCCAAAATGTATTGTAGTATAAAAGACCTATACATATATAAGGCCTGATGATGGCCCAGTTGGGGCCGAAACATGTAGCCGAGTGAATACTTCATAAAGGTTATAGATGTGTTAGACAAAGAAGATTGTACTTTGTTTTAATATGGAACACATCGGGATGAATGAAGTTAAGTTAAAATAAGATGGAAAGCTCAAACCTGATGCTAGAGGGTCAAACTAAAGGTAGTTTTGGTAAATTACATCTTTTTTAATGATGAGGCATCCCTGTTGGTGGAAATACATTTGTTGATCCCAGTATAGCCCCTAACTTATATGACTTACAATTTTTCTTCAAACAGTGCCTTTCATATTTAGAAATTGTAGCAATTAATTTTTTGGAATAAAACCAAAATATACTCACAGCAACAGAAGGATTATCACGACGACTGCATCGCATTAAGGTATTCAGACTTTCCAAAGCTGCAACATAATCAAGTTCCTGTTCAGGGTCAATGTTGTATTGTGCCTGAATCTTGCCAGTGTCTATAAAATCATCAGTATCAGTATCCTCAATGGACTTAGACAGAGCTGGGTTCACATAACCACCTGACTTGCTACGAAAATGGTACAACTTCCTGTCTTCCTCCACTCCTATTCTCACTCTCCTGCCACCTTTCCTGCTAGCCATTTTAACTGCACGTTTCCCACCAATTATTTGGCGCTTTGTTCCAGATTGCCTGCTTCCTTTCTGAGTTGCTTGAATATTCTGTAATGGCTCATACAAGTTTGGAGCACTTGACATTCTCTTTAGTGAAACGCTTTTAATCTGTTGTGTGTGCTGTGAAAAATGTAATGTGTCCACACAACGTTGAGGCACTATGCGAGTTACAGGATTATCTGACGTAAATGCAGTTTCAAAACAAGAGTTAGGTGGCAATACCATGCCTAGAAGACCATTGGTACTCAATTCAGATTGCCCTGATACCATCCCGTTACTCACGGCTAAGTTGCCAGTTGCAACATATAAAAATACTTTCGTCAATACTTTGTACAACTTAAATGTGGTCAGAGGTTCTTGCAATTTGAAGTAATGTTCTTTAAATGCTGTTAGAATTTCATTTGGTACAGCTTGGGGCCCTGTAAAAGGAAGTTTAAATGAATAATTTGCAAAAAAGTGCAATTCACAGATATGCAATGGATATTACCACTGTAGATAAACTCACAATGCACAAGGCAATTCATAGCAGCCACCAGAGACTGGGGGAAGTGGGAGTCAAGATGGACTTCACTGGATGCATTTGCAGAAAGCCACTCACCTGGAATGGTCTGCAACTCATACCTGAATGGGATCTTCCACCCCAGTGTGTGCTTTTCCAACCTAGAATTTATAATCAGTTCTGTGAAAAATCTAACAATAAGAAAGAACAAACACAATACATTTAAAACAATTACATACTTTATTTCAGTAACATAATAAATTATACTAAAACATGCTTTATTCTTTTGCCTGTACTTTTATATACAGTAAGATATCAGTGTCAAAGTCCTCAGACTGAACTTGGAACACTAAATATTAGTTTACTCAAAAGTTGTCATACAATTAATTCATATTTCTTGTGGGTAATATTTTGTGGTTCATACTGTTACAAAAGGTGGTGCAAAAGTAGGACTGAAGTTTTAAGTTAGGTCATGTGAAGTGGCTACCTCGAGAGCTGAGTGCAGGTAGTACATGAGTAAGCAGTGTTACGGCCTGCATGTGAACCACGTATTCATCATACCCATACTGTCATGCTGTACCCTGTGTATTCATTCAATCAGTGCCTTACCTAGCCAAGACTACTTTCTTCCAAATCGTCCCAATTTCACACAGATGAGGAGGCTCAGAACCTGTTGTGGTAACAGGATCATCACAACCTGACCTAGAAAGTTCCAAACTTGCAGATCTTCTAAATGGATTTCTTTCTTCTTGCATCCTAGAGGCAGTTACATTATTCTGGTTACACTTCAACTGTGAGGTGGATGTCTGATAATAAGGCATCCGTTGTCCATCCTCAGATCCACAATGGCCCATATTTTCTCCACGAAAAGCAATATTATTTACTTTTATGTGTGGATTTCTCCTTACAGTGGCAATGTTTAGCTCACCGTGTTGAGGCTTTGTCAAGCTACTTACATCTACACTTCTATGCGGAATCTTTTCATTTTGAACAGACTTCCCTGAATCATGAGTTTCAGTGTTTACAGAAGGCTTACTAAGGTCTAATTTTGGTTGCCCCACACTCAAACTCCTTTGGATTGTCTGAGATTTTGGCACAACTGTAAAATTGTCCAAGTTTTTGTAACCCAGAGTTGCAGAAGGCACACAAGGCTGTGGAATGCGGTTTCCTTTTTCCATGTCACTTGTGTCTATGCTGTCAAAGGTAAGTGGTTGAAGCCACTTACAAGAGTCTGTATAAGGTCTGGGACTAGCAGGATCTTTACTGATATCCCTTGAATTATATGGACTGCTTATATTAGTCTTCCCACTCCTGATATGCCCATTATCCATTGTTCCTTGCTCACCAGATAAAGCACAATACTCCCTACCAGAGGTTTCAGATGTTTCTTTGACCTGTTTCTCATAAGCAGATAAATTTTTAATTTTATAGTGCTCAGAATACCTTCCATGATGACTCAGATTTTCCACATATGGAACATTGTAGATACTACTTTGCACAGATCCATATCCTTTCTGATCCTGAGTGAAACTCATCTTTTGGTAATTTGTTTCACACTGCATATTTTGTCTAGCACAAACATCACTTTTGCTTCTGGTATGTTGATGAGGCAGTGGTAAAGCATGTCTAAACTCTTCTGCAGATACAGGGCAATTCCATTTATTATCTGTTGGTTGCATTACAGAATTGCTGATAGTTGGAAGACCTACTGTGTGACGTGCATCTAGTCGTGGTTCAGCCATTTCAGATCGACTACTTGAAGTAGTAATGCCTTTCTTTGTGACTCCATCTGTATTCTTAACAGACCACTGGTTCGGCTTACTTTTTGTTGGAATATTTAGTGATTTACTGGCCAGAGGAAGTCTAGTACTGCTGACGTCTGACAGGCTATACAGTAAGAAAATTATATTATTTTCAATTAAAACTAGAGTACTACAGTAAAACCTTGTTGATTTGAAGTGCTTGGAACCAAAAAATTGAATTTGAATAATGTGATCTTGAATTTCCTAATTCAAAAAATATAAAGATTATGATATACAAAGCTATATTTTGCCAGTTTGCAAGGGTGTGAAACTTGGTCTCTCACACTGTTTGAGAATAGGGTGCTGAGGAAGATATTTGGGCTTAAGAGGGTCAAAGTAACAGGGGAGTGAAGAAGACTACATAATGAGGAGCTTCATGATTATGAATATTATTTGGGTGATCCAATCAAATCAAGAAGAATGAAAAAGGCAGTGCGTGTGGTACATACGGAAGACAGGATAAATGCATTCAGGTTTTGGCAGGGAGATCTGAAGAAAAGGGACCACTGGACAGACTTATGCACTTCTGAATGCAGTAATGAACCTTCAGGTTCCATAAAATGCAGGGAGTTTCTTACATTTTCTAATTTTTTCATTGCACGCTTACCTGTTACATGATTGAAGTCCTAACATTATGTTGTTTGCAATGATTCTTTACTTAACTGAGTAATTATATCCCCTTCTTGTATTTATTTTTAAACATCTACTATACAATTCAATACACTGTAAATAAAAAACGCAAGCCAGGGAAAAATAATTCACGTTTGTCACACTTTGGTATGATTATGTTGTTTCTTCAAGTGAGACTCAATTGGCCTTTGTTCCAGGTTTGTCCAGTGTCAAAAAATGACAAATTTTTACATGACCTGTCCAGAAAGAACAATCCAAAGCAACATTAAAGCATCTAATTTCTTTGTTAATGTCACTGTTCTGTGCTTTTCCTTAAACCTTTACTACCACCAGCAACTTCATTCACCTCTGACATCATCATTAGAACAGGATATGCATAAATACCCTAACAGAGTTCAAAAGCACTCAAGAAAGTACAAGGACCTCTGACTATCAATAGTAAATGGCAGGTTGAGATCACGTGAGATGAGCTGACTGTTTCGCTTCATATCGTTCAGTTTGGCTAATGTTAAAAAGACACCCCCAGCCCCCCAACTGCCCATTTTAATGCCAGACTCCTGGGAGTGTGAGACTATCAGATTTCAGACAACTTGAGCTTTACTGCATTCAAATTATTAGACTTTGAGGAATCAAGAGACCATAGAGTAGCTTCAAATTACAAATCAACCATATTACAAAGTACATAAAATCCTGTGTTTAAAGCCAGGGAACATATTCAGCTTCAAAATACATCATATTTTGAATTAACCATGTTTCAATTAACAAGGTTTTACTGTACAGATTTACACTAACAACTCTTATGTAAGTGCCTGTAGAGTTAAGAATGGAGAAGCAAAAATGGAAAACACATCACAATGTTATTCAAATTGCATCACATACTGCAAATTAGTGCGGAAATAATTAATGCTAATTGAACTGATGCTTATAATAAGTCATATTTCAACAAATATAACTGTAATTTTTGTATGTTTCTTTGGCTACTTTCTTACCGTAGGAATATGGCTTACGTTAATTACTTCCTTGTCTAATTTTTGGAGGCACAGTACGTGGAAATTTTATTATTTCTGCTTATCTGTAACTTTCATAATTCTAAAATAAATTTCATGGAAATAAAACAAGGAGTCATATTCTTCAAAATAGTACTCTTGTAACACAGTTTTAAACAAATTCAAGTACTTCATGTTTCTATAATAATATATCACACCTTCCTACAAAATACTATACATAACACATTTGCAGCATCAAAATGTATGGCACACCATGTCAAAATTCTGCTGTTACACATTACTGTACAAGGCTTTGTGTGAATCAGCCATTTTCATGTCTTTTACACTGGAAAGTGAAAAACCAACTTACTCATAGCTTTTTGATACTATGAGGGATCTGCGAATGTAAAGTCTGTGAAATACAGAAGTGGGGAAGGTACAAATACATCAGTCAACAGTAATGGGAAAAAGCAGATCTAAAACTTTGGGGATCTAATTCCAAAATTATGTAATCCATTACGTGAAAAAGATGCATCAGTTCTCTCTGTTGCAAATACTCAGTTTTACACAAAATATGGCACATGGGCTTATTCATATACTGTAACACCCCCTTTTGAGATTAATTTTGGGGACAAGATTTTTATACCTTAAACTCTGGAAATTTTAAATGAGGACTGCATCAGGGTCAAACCAAGAATTACTACCATGGGTACAGAAACATTATATTCACTCTGAATTGAAATCTAATGCTGTTGTTCTTCAATCCATTTTATATGTGTATGATAAATCTATTGTATGGGAGATAAAAGAAAGAACCTCAACAATAAAATCTTGCTACAGGCTTTTTCCCCACCCACACATGACAAGTGATAGGACACTGCTACATTAGTTCGCAATCAATTCTGACATTGCTTCACTCCCACTGCATCTAATCATGGTAATGTGGACATAACCCACACTCCAGACTTGTAAACATCTTCCAAAATCGCTTATGACCTGAATTTGTATGTCTTAAATGTACGAGAAACTAAAACCAAGACAACTTAAATCAAAAAATATTACATATTATACAAGGTTTTGGCAATGACAAAAAAAAACAAAAAATAGAATGTAGCAAAGTCTTAATCTGACAAGCCTTAAATAAAGATTCCACTGTAACTGAATAGTGATGTATAATTACATAAAACCTAAATTTTGCAAGACTTTTAAGAAAACAATGTTCCTGTAACAAGTACTCCAATAACTGCATACCTTTCATAAAGTTTCACCACATGCTGAGACTGTAAAAGTACATAACAGACAAGTCTAAAATGTCCAAGAGCTCATAAAAAGAAACATTCATTCTTGTAAGTCATTTATGTAGTTTATCATTTACATTTACACACCAATTTTAAAACTATAAAGAAAAGTGCTCCAGACCCACTTACTGATACAGATCCCCTTCTTTGAGAAACTGATAATGAGGATCAAATGTAGTAACTGCATTTATATTCTGAAAGACACCAGCTTTGAGGAATTTATTTAGCAGTTGAATTGTTTGTTCCCTTGTTACAATGTTTCCCAGATAAATATGGTTCTGAAGAACAGACTGAAACCAGTTCACAGCCTCCTGTCCTGTGAAGCAGTTATCATACACCTTAATATGACGACGATGCCTTCTTAAAGGAATTCCATTCTGAAATGTTTCAACCATTTCATTCCACTGTAGAAAAAAAATAAATGCATAATATCAGTGATATTATTTTGACGCTTCATTTACCTATTGTTTCTATGACACTCTTGTTAAGTTTATGCAACTGACACAGTAATGTATAAAACAGACCCTTACCACAACATTTAAGTATACCTTCTCATAATAATACTAGAAGTTTACCTTATAGACCCTTCAATTCGCATATAAAATGAAAATACCCATTCACACTTACTACAATATATTGCTGTTAAGTGTAACAATATTTATGTATGTACTATAATCATGGACAAACAAGGCCCAAGGTAAATAGTAAACCCCACTCCCATCCACTTCAAATAGATGATCTTAGAATTAAGTATTGTGAACTTCTCACATACGCCATTATATGGCAAAACCATCTTGTGAATGCAATTACAAACTTTATGCTACCATTCAACTTGAGAAGCTTCTTGACCAGATAAGGAGCTATTCAGAAACAACCGAGGTTCTCACATTGGCATTTCTGCAGATTAAAGTGTCCTGGGGTATAATGCTGTGTTGCCAGGTGAGCAGTTCCCTAAGATTTTAAGGCACTCTCATTATTTGCAATGTTGGGAACTACTCACCTGACACAGCGTCAGAACCCAGAAACCTTGAATCTTCATGAATTATTAACTTCTCAAGAACAACTGCGCTCTGTGTAGTTGGTGTGCCTTATGATAATGGCAGTGATAGGCACTAAGCGGGCGAAGGGAAAATGGAACTTTAATGACAGTATTCCAGTGAGGCAACCTCGCTGGAATACTGTCTTTAAATTAAATTAAAATAAAATATATTTCTGGCAGAACCACCTCCTTCAACTCAGAAGACATGTAAAACGTAATACTAGCAAATGCTGCAGGATGATCGAAATTCCTATTTCACATTCAGGTTATGAGTCGAAATCTCGGTACGGGGATTAACTATCACAACTAAAGTCTTCTTCAGAAATCACTCATAAAAATTTTCGATAACTCTGTGACTACTTTCCAATCGCGGCAAAATATTGCAGTTGTTTTCCCATTTAAAACTGTAACACTAAAACGTAAATGAAATTATACCGTATTTACCATTTTCGTAGCTTTATATGGACCACAATTTCTGGCGCCTTCCATTTCTTGCTGAGAATACAAATCTTTCCACAAAATTCTAAAGATAAAAATTCAAGACATGTTATAAAATCTGCACTCTCTTCACTAATCTAACACACAACAAACAACGAAAATTTCAAATTAGAGCAGAGTGAACAAGCCTGCATAGCCGCATATTCTGATTGGTTCAATTCTCGATCTACGATGACCGAATACACGGATAAAAGCTACATGAGAAAATTACAGCTCCCAGCTGCCCGATCGTTACAGCAATGCTGCCAACATACATTTTTCAATCGTTTACGCCCATACACACTAGATGGAAGCATATGCCATTGACAGCGGAGGAGTGGAGCCCCTAGGTGGAGCCCCTAACGGAAAGATGTCTTCAGTGAGTCACTCGGAAAGTTGGCGTGCATTAGCGAAACAAGTAATGCTGTTCTACAAATAGTCCACTTGTGTGGTTTGATGGGTACATATAAATGTCTCGTATTAATCATTTACCCCTTTAACCGTCTTCTATGATATGTTTTAAACTTTTTTTGGGATTCGTATTGTACTTCAAGTATGAGATAACTTAGACAGGCGACCGTCCCCAAGGGCTTTGAACTACACACGAAGTCGTTTATAGTATATTCATGCCCCGCCTTTTATGGAATTAGAAGTTTAATCGTCTTCATAATAGCCTCGTCACTGGACCTGTTCCTCATCTAGACTAATTCTCTTACTGAGGCCTAGTAAATATTGAAATGTGACAGAGCCAGCGAGTATCACATCCTGTTAATTTGTTCACTTTTACCATTCTCACTCTTTAAAATCCAGTGGCAACCGAAGTTACTGCCTACTCTAACATTAAATAACTATATGCTGCCAATAGAATGTCATTACGATTTGCAGAATGAACAACGATTATTCTCCGCGACAGCACCAACTATTGGGTCTTTGTATTAGATACAACATTTTCTAAGAAGTGGGAATACATTTTTTAATTCCTAGGTGGAATTCATGCTTCAAAATATTCAAGTTTAAACAGTGGTTATGTAACTTTAAGCCTTCAAGCTATGATGCAGTTCGATTGTATTGTCTGTTGGTAACATTGTTGACATTGAGACAACCGTCATTAAAGTTTAATCGAGAGCCTAAGGTGAAATGTGCAAATATGTTATCTCACGTAAAAATTAATAATTTCAAGACGTATCGGGGAGAATATGTTGTCGGTCCATTGCGGCAAACGACGGTTGTGCGAGGGAGAAATGGATCAGGTAAGATCAATCAGTACAGATGAGGCTGTAAGTTTATGTGTAGTGGAAACCCGCGCACTGCTACAGTGAATTTGCGTCAGCCAGATTTTTTCACATTAAGGCGACGTGTATGGAAGGTCATCCAAGTATAAAGGACGTGGAAGTGAAGCCGTAGTTCTCCACATTCTTATCGTCGACACCAGGCGGAGGTGAATCTTCGGCCCCTCTACCACCCGGAGGCCGGGAGAGCGTCACCGGTGTCCACTGGGTAGGAAGCTGAGTGGGCCTGAGTATCGGTCTGGACGCACTGGAGGAGACAAAAATATTTTGCCCTTGCCTGGAATCGAACCACGATTCTTCGGTTGTCCAGCCCATAGCCTAGTCACTGAACCGGCTATGAAAGCTGCGAATGTACCTATTTTATGCAACAAGTAAACGTTCTCGGAATGCGAATGTAAGCTACGCAAAATGGCGTGGTTTGAATTAGACTGAACCCCAAAGTAATGTCTTAAATATTTCACGGGTTCAGACAATTTTCCAATAGTACAGCGCGAAAGAGATCCACCACATTTTTCCTCTATTCTTCTGAGTGGCCATTGGTAACAACTCAGTTCCCATTAAATTTCTTCAAGATTTCATATTCCATATAAATACAAGGCATATCTTACAATTTCAAAATACAGGAGATTTACATATATATAGCAAATTAAAAGGGGATTATAGAGGTATGCCTATTCCACGGACTTCCTCAACAAAAATTAAATTTGATCAAATTTGACAACCCCTTATTTTACGAAGAATGTGTTGCATAAAAATGTAGATTTGAAGTTAAGAAATATAATTTCAGGGCCCTTTAGGGCGATCTCAAAATTATAATGCAGCCTATAGATTTCCATAGCCTTAAACCGGCTCTGAATTCTGAATTTCCAAGTACGTGGGATAAACTGTTTTAACGTTTGCTAGTACTTGCTTGCTTAATTACTTACTTCCATGCACCATGGAGCAGAGTGCTTCTTGAGAAGCTCACCCGCTTTCGGCTAGTCAAGAAATTCCCCGCATTTTATGGTACCTGAAGGTTCATAACCGCATTCACAAGTGCCCGCCAACTGTCCCTATCCTGAGCCAGCTCGATCCAGTCCATACCCCCACATACCTCTTTCTAAGGATCCCTCTTACCATTATCCTTCCATCTACGCCTGGATCTTCCAAGTGGTCTCTTTTCCTAAGGTTTCCCCACCAAAACTGTATACACATCTCCTCTCCCCCATACGTGCTGCATGCCTCGTCCATCTCAATCTTCTCGATTTGATCACCCGAACAATACTGGGCGAGGAGTACAAATAATTAAGCTCCTTATTATGTAGTTTTCTCCACTCCCTTCTTACCTTGTTACTCTTAAGTCCAAATATTCTCCTCAACACCGTATTCTCAAACACTGTCAGCCTACGTCCTTCCCTCAATGTTTCCAAGTTTCACACCCATACAAAACAACAGGCATAATTATAGTTTTGTATATCCTTATCTTAAATTTTTGGATAGCAAACTGGAAGGCAAAAGATTCTGAACCGAATGATAGCAAGCATTCCCTGTCTTCAATTTCTTCTTTAATTTCTTCCAGAATAGAATTTTGAATTGTTAAGGTTGTTCCCAAATATTTGAACTCTTCCACCCTTACAAAGGAAATATTATCAGTCTTTATATTGTGACTTCGTCCTGCATCCTGTTCTCGAGACATGACCATGTACTTAGTCTTATCAGCATTCACTTCTAATCCAGTCTCCTTACTGGCGACTACTAAAACTTCTGCGTTTTTGTTAACCCTTAGGTGACTAATGTCATATATATATATATATATATATATGGAGCACCCATTCTTGATGTTTCTAGATCACACACAACGACGCAGCACAGTCGGTAGGACTCCTCTGGAC
>Ga0268261_10001790_pt1 | contig 15083 bp, 9 predicted proteins | sample TergutNc150P1_FD_190353 | JGI IMG/M metagenome (GOLD analysis project Ga0268261, IMG submission 190353) | Nasutitermes corniger P1 segment gut microbial community from laboratory colony in Florida, USA - Nc150 P1 (SPAdes) (version 2) | ecosystem: Host-associated > Arthropoda: Insects > Digestive... | reverse complement strand
TGTGTGTGATCTAGAAACATCAAGAATGGGTGCTCCATATATATATATGTATATATATATATGCCATTAGTCACCTAAGGGTTATATCTCACTGAATTATCCTTGGTTTGAGAAATGTTTCAGATAAAATTTCACATGAAATGTATATTTTAATTTTCCGAAAATCGTCCTATGTATGGGGTAATGATAAATGCAAGACAGGCCAAAGAAATAATTACATACTAGTGAGCATTCTCCTTCATGTGATTTACTTGAGTGTATTACACACAACACAAAACATGCATAAAAATATTTAATATTTACTAATTTTGTCAAGGAACCTGAAATTTTGTATGTATACAGATTTTTCATTAGCACTGAAATACTAAAGAGCTGTGATGTGTCCACTGTATGTCTAAGATGCCCAAATAATATACATATGTTCTCTTTATAACTGATATATTATGAAATAATTACTTTTGATCAAAATACAAAAGTGCATCCAGAATTACATGTTTTTTTCCTTTTGAAAGTGATATTATCAATATGCTACAAACCAGGTCCTAGATAATAAAAAAAATATTATGAATCCAAAAAAAACAGAATGCAATACAAAGTAATATACTATGGAAGAAAGTTGCAAGTGTAACGTTAAATTATGTCTTTTAAATCCAAACTGCAGTCCAATATTTTAAGGTTTATGCAGTGCATACTGTGTGGTTGGTACAATTCTGTATTGTATTTACCAGCAACCTTACACCTTTTCATGTCCTATTTACTGACACACACATTAGAACACTAACTTCTTCTTCTTATTCATCATCATCATCATCATCATCATAAGGTCATCTATTCTAATACATGACTGGTTGTACAACTGGCTGGTAGTTATACTCTGTAACATTACAAATTCTATGGTACAGTAGCTACAGCGTAGTCAATGGTACATACATAATGGAATAAAAATTTTTGAAGTTTTAAACTTTACTGCTACAATATATCCATAATCAAGTAAAAGAAATTCAGCATCACACTGTAGCAACTGTACCACGGAGTTTCAAACATTACACAATCACATACAATTACTAGACACTTGTACGACTGAACATGTATAGATAGATGACTTTGATGATAATGCGTAAGTCAACACTGACAAGTGCACGCCAGTCAATAAGATATGTCATGTTGTAAAATACTACATTAAATTATGTAAGTTACTGTAAGCTCAATATAATGGTTCCTGTCACTAGTTCCAGCTTGTTGTCTATGAACAGGACAGCACCTACTGTATTACAGATTGTGACGTTCCCATTATAGCGATGGCAGCAAGTGGCAGCAGTAACTCTTCAAGTTTAGCAGATATTAAAACAGTAATGACTTACTAATGTTGGAAGTACAGTTGGTTGTCCTAGAAGAGATTTCAGTTCACCATGAATTGGTTCATGATCTGGAACTAAAAGAATTGTTACATGATCTCTCTATCTGTGAAGGCAGGAAAGTGTAAACGTACATTCTGTGAAATCCATCCACGGTGTTGGGCCCTTAGAAGACTGCAGAATTCATACTACATTAGGGATGGCAGTCTACTGGGAATGCAGAGTGGGAGAATTTCTTGATTACCTGAGAAATTATCAGCTTCTCAAGATGGATTCTGTTGAATGGCGTTTATAAGAATCAGAACATGTATTTTAAACACACCTTAATGAACAAAAAACTGCAGTAAGCCCCAGTGAATTCATCTTCACACTGTTTTCAACAAGGCTCTGGTGATGAAGTCATGGCAATACAACCATTACATCTGATGTGGCAGAAATGTTCCCCACCGAATTTGGATTACATTAGTTAAACTTGCACTTTCTATATTTGGTTTATCAACTGTTACCAGAAGTGCTGATTCATCGACAACCATCCATGCACTGCTGACACTAAAGCACTAAATAAATACCCAGTTTAACAGACCTAAGACTTCCTATTTCCAGAGTTCGTGGAATCAACATGCCCTGTAGAAGTGTGTTCAGAAAACCTCTCTCTTTGGGAAGACAACGAAGTACAACGGCCTACTCACTTCTAGCAAGTTGCAATGGAGCCCACATTCCTAGTTCCTGCGTCACAACTGAAGCACCTGTACCTGTGTAGCAATGCAACAAGAAACGCGATCTTGCTAGTGTTCAGGACCATCCCTAAACATCTGCGGCTGTCATGCAGTCCAAATCCCTGCTAGTCATTCTGGCTCAATACCTGACTGCAATCTGCAGTGCCCTGCGCACTCAACTTCCTGTCTGATGTAATGACCACAGCGGTCAACTCCATAGATCTGTAAATCCATGATAACAGCTTCAGCGCCAGGCTAGTTCTCTATCCACACACCACAGCCCAGTAAAAAAGGTAAAGTGATCCCATTACAGGTCTGGACAGGCCTTAAGGGTTCCAAGAAGTTGAGGCTCCCAGATTTCATGACAATCGGCACATGAAGGTGGTAAGGTTGTCAGCCCTACGCACCGGCCGCCTTTACCCCCAGAAAACATTCCTGGTACTCATTTCTGTTAGAGGCTAAGTCCACCCCAGGGCCATTGTGCGGCTGGAAGGATTATGTCAATAAAAAAATCCAATGACACCATCGGGAATCGAACCCGCGACCTTCCGGCTTGTAGCGCAGTGCCTCAACCAACTGCGCCACCGCATACCCCACCACAGCCCAGTACAGTTCAAATAAAAGAACCATCAGAATTCTTACACATTGGTACCGTTTACTAAAGAATTACACAACAGAAATATACATTTTTTTTCATTATAAGTACAACATAATAATAATAATAATAATAATAAAATAATAATGATAATAATATTAATAATAATAATAATAATAATAATAATAGTGTATGAGAGCACGCAGCCTATTTACATTTGCTTGCTCTCATTCTCATATAAGCTCCTCCCATGCATGGTACAGCACTAAATTCTTGAGCAGTTTCTTTTTTATTTTTTTTTTAAAAAGTTACCCTTTTTAAAATAGAAATTAATAATATAACAATAACATACTTGGAAATCTATCATTTTAATATTATTATTATTTAATAAAAATAACTGTACATTCTTTATCTAACACCTTGTGAAAACAATATGAATAATTTATATAAACAAACTTGGTCAGGGGGGGGGTTGTTTTTTTACAAAGATTTTAGGGTAGGAAAGAAGGGCTTGGTCTTCTAAAATTGGTGCAGATTCATTACTAGAACATTTCTTAAGTTTCGCAAGATTTGGTGATGTATTGCTTAGTTAAAAGAGAGCATGGGTATAGTAGCACCCTCCGATATTTCTCCCCCGAACACTTTTTGCTGGAGATGTACAGAGATAGGTCAAAACCAACCTTATGGTAAAAGCAATAAAAGATTTTTAGTATCTGGAACAAGTAACACACATATATATATATATATATATATATATACGTTCTCTAATCATGGGCATTTGTCTGAGAATTTAGGTAAATTATTCTATTTTCAAAAAGGATACTTCCTACTTTCATATTCACTTCCTACAATCTGCCTTCAAAATAAGTGAAAAACATTCAATTTTTTTTATCCAGCTACTTAAAAATTGACAAGATAGGGATAGTATTAATTGATGTGAATTCTCTTCCACACATAATACTCGACAAAAATGGTTTGGCTATATTTCTTTTGTTTAGTAAATAAAAAAAACTTTACCAAAGGAAATCCTGAACACTCCACTTACAGAGTACCCAGTGTTAGTACGTCTATCATCAAAGGCAGTGGCCACACGGAAGAGCTACACCTTGCAAGACTGACATAACTAAATGGCAAATTAGAATGTCCATCTTCCTTTTTCTAGAGACAATTTTGTTTCCTCTCCCAAACTTCTGTTACTTACTGATGACAACAGCTTTGACCTTGACAGTGTGGATGGGGGGTTCCACTTCCATCCAGCTAACCTTTCAGAGAAAAAACACAGTGCCCGTCAATATCCAGTTGCAAACACAACTGTATTACAGCCCAATTCATTTTTAACTGGAATACTTCAGTTACGGGTCATGAACATGTAACGATCTTATGTCCTCTTCTGCCACTCCAGCCAAGGTCATAGCTGTGCTCATAAGTATACATCCATAGCTGTCTGATAAAATTGGGTCAAAAGGGACAAACAATAAAAACTAACACATATTAGAATGCCATCTGACATGTCAATGTGACAGCCAGGAAAAAAATGGCACTCTATCCACATACTACAATGATCCGATTCGAGACCTAAAAATAAGGTGAATAACAATGTTATGCAAAATTGAGTCAGTAGTAATTGTTACAGACTGAGGGAGAAAGGCAACGTGGCTACGTTGATGTAACATGTAACGTAACAATGTGCTCCATCATGATGGACCAACCCAAGTTCATCACGATGTTTCTTCCCAGATGCACCACATTAACATGCATTTCAATACTAGGTACAGTACACTGTGATTACTTCTGTCACAAGGCGGACATTTCTTCTCATGGCCAGCATGATATTTAAGTATTTATTGGAAAAATGTTCATGTCATTTGGTTACACTTAATACGCATGACGTGACATGACATCTCAACTTCCTGGACATCCGCGAACGAGGCAAAAGTATTACACACGGTCCTTATTTACTTCCTAGATTCTCATCACTATTAAACAGAAATGCTAAACAAAACGCAAAGGCTTAAGACTGTGCGTTCGGCTACTCCTGTCATGCAGCACATTACTGCCCTCTATTCACTGCTGTCAACTATGAGGAAGTTGCTAAATGTACATATCATAAATCATAAACAGAACTTAAGATATAAATACATTGCTTAATGGTCCTGATGTGTTTACAACTTTTATTCAGCATGAAACTGCAAAATTTACAGATAAAATAAACTGCGAAAAAATGTGTGATCTGCATCAACAGTGTTTGAAAGTGTGTTTTAATTTCTGTCCACGTTTGTATCAAACGCTTTTTGCTGACTAAATATTCAGCAAACTGTGCGCATGTGAAGCACACAATGCATACAGCTATACTGACAACAAATTTTGCTTTAACCCTTTGAATAAGATTGACCTACATTATATATAAAGATCCAGTTCACACCTCACAGAGAATGCAGTGTGATTTTATTAGCAAGACCGATTCATTAATGTTGCATTGGGAAACAGTCACTGTCTGCTGCAAGAATTACATGGAGCACAGAACTAAAATAAGCAAAAATCCAGAGCTTTTTAATGTTACTCCTTTGGCACCAGAAGTTACTTGCAAGATGCAGCGTGATGCTCACAGCACCAAACGTTTGTAACCATGACTGCTCTGGTACAGCCCATATTCAATTTCTGGTCTGATGCAGAGCACATCCTGGCATTTCACTGCAGTGCCAAAAGGTTAATAACAGTGTTACAAATAATCACCATTGGGACTTAAAAGTGTCCAGCTGTGCTACACTAAACGTAATGAAAAGTCCACTGAGCAGTTCTCAATTTGTTGCATGTGTAAAGATGCACAAACAGAGATATTTTAATGGGCACAGTGAAACCTCTATCCATCACTCACATATGCATTCCTTTCCTGCAAGCATAATCATTTCTTCTGGCCCAAAAACTCTCCCATATGAACAGTGTGTAAATTATATAGCATGTACTGTTATCCAAAGTGCTGATTTTCCACGTGCAAATCAGAAGTCTTGGTCCTGACCCAAAATATTCCTGAAATGATTGTTTCTTTGAAAATATAGTGGAAGTAACATTATGTTTTCTGAATGTACAGTAGTGGTAACTTGCCTAAACCAGCAGTCACCACTAACTTACAAAATGTGAGTCAAATGTGAGTGATGACTGTGTGCTGGGGGTGAGGGGTTATGCTTGGTTGTAGGTTGGTAAACCTGTGAACTGTTCTACACCATTTTGTATAGCACTGTCTTGCATCATCCTGTTGGTCTCCCTGTGAGGTCATCACTTAACAGTTGTGTGGTTTTACGCTGTTGTACCTGTTATGTTTTACTCCTGCCGATTACGGTTGTAAAATAACTGAAACCATGGGGTTTTAAAAATGTGAAAAACTATGCCCAAAAAAAGCACAAATCACAACTACTTTCACAAAGTTCTTTAGGCTTCTGGATGACTCAGCGGTTGCTCAAGGTAGAAACATTTTGTTGTCTGTGGACATACGTGCTGCTTAGGGGGCAAGATACCGTCATTTCTAAATTATAAAAATGAATGTACTATCCACCACAATTCAAAAGTGTGACACCTTTCACGAGGACTGGACATGCCTTAGACACCGAGGTAAACACTGACTGCAGTTCTGATACATCTGTATACAACAGCTGGCCACATGTAGCAGCTGCAGCAGAGATGGGTTGTGGGACCTTCATAAGGGTTGGTGGCAGGGGGGGCAGGGGAGGAGGGGGAAGACAAACATGACTGTCAACCACTGCCAAGTTGTGCAGCAGCCCACCATCCTTACAGAACTGTTAAACCATTCTTCTACATCACAGCAAGGGCAGGCACAACAAACAGAGCACATTGGCTTTTTCAAACTAAACAGCTGTCCATTACAGATTTCTAGGGGGGGGGGATTTATTTACATGCAGTGTTAATGTAACTCCTTTTGTGGGCCTCACTGCAAAATGTAACTTTCCTGCAATTATTTCTTTTTTTTTCCCCTCTCTCCAGTCCCTTCACAAACGATGGATTGAGGTTTCATGTATTCAGTGTGGATGTGAATCCACGTGTTCATATCTGGTTACAAGAATGCAGAATGATATCACATCAGAAATACAATAATGTGATGGTGATGGGCCTGCAGAGCGCAGAAACAAATCAATCACTAACCTGGCCATCCTACCAGCAATACATAGGCACGGCATTGGCTGAAATTCAAACCAAATGAAAATTCTGTGTAAAAGCCCAATCATATTTCCACAAATCTTACTACAATTTTGAACTAACAGCATCAGGACTGTCTCCTATTCCAGCCCTGGGTGCTTTATCCCAGTAAAAGAACCAACGAATAGGAGGGTGGGTGGGCCCCAGAGCCAGTGTACACAACCTGTTGCCAGATTGTCCAGCCTGCAGTCCAGTCAGAGGATGTGGTGTTTTGAAGCATGTAACAGAGACTGAGCTGAAGAACACATCTTACCAATAAAAAAATATATTTTACCTTCCTCAACGGGCTATATATGTCTTTGAGACCAGAGCACATCTCACCAAAACAGGTATATCATTTTGCTACATTCTATGAACCACAATGATTCACAACATCCAGCATTCATACCCTTGGCTGGCCTCGGGTACAGAAAGGCGGGGTGTTAACAGTTTAGAAACTTTATTTGCTTCAAGTAGTAAAAATTTACTGTCTTATTGGGACGTGACACACAGTGCGTAAGGTTCAAGCTCGTTCTCATTTGTTTCTTACACTGAAATTCTGTACTGATAAAGGAAATGAAACCTGGTATGTGTGTGTGTGTGTGTGTGTGTGTGTGTGTGTATATATATATATGTGTGTGTGTGTGTGTGTGTGTGTGTGTGTTTCATGTTGCAGGCTCTACCCAGACCAATGTTCACCCACTGTTGCATGTGTGACAGTTCAATATGGCTGGCTCTCCTTGGGGACAATGGATATGGTATGTTAGATACACAGTTGTACGGTACAGAACAATACACTGCACTGCACACAGTTAATGTGCAATGCAACTCTCATTACAGATGTTCCTACTCATCCTGTATGGACATTCAAAATGTCACCGCCACAAATGACAAACACTGGACATGCCATTACAATTTTCTATTTTGTTCTGAAACCTTGTTCACTGTTACATATGGTTCATGTGCAATCTCATTAACGAGCAGTCATATAATGACTAGGCTATGGGCTGGACAACACAGGCATCAAAATTTGATTCTTGACACAGCATAAGACATTTTCCCTTCTCCAAAGCAATGGGCTCTTCCCCCTGGGATAAGGTGGCCAGAGCATGAATCTGACCACTCATCACCATCTAGTGCTCAGGTTAAGAGTAACTGGAGCTACACTATATTCCCCCATGACTTCATGGCATGCACGGAGAAATGTATCTTTTCCCTATCTTATTACAACTGGCATTTATCCTGCACTGTATCACTGTCGCGCCTGGTCAAGGTTCACTGCGCCTGTTGTTGTTACATCAAACAGTAAGTTTCAATGCTCTGCGTATTTGTTCATGTATTCCTGACCCAACTGGCTGGCACCCACTGTGGTTCCCTCTCCAGGCTGTTGATCTCATTGACGAGCTGATGGTACGCCCTGTCCGTATCATTGTTGATGATGATCATGTCAAAGAAGTGGCCATATTTATCTTCCATTTCACGAGCCTTTTCAATTATATCTTTGAGTTCGTCCTCCTGAAAAATCACCATTATCATCACCATCATCTCTCCCAGAAGATATAACATCCTTCATATTTCTCAACCCTGCAATTAATCCCTCAGCATGGGAGAAATTAAAACCTAGCCACTAATGGCTCCATTTATACAAAACCTTCCCACGGACTACCATGACAAATTAATAGCATACCAGTGCCATGTAATTAATCTGCACCAAGGGCATATACCTTATATGATGAACAGGGAAACACAAATGAAATGCCAGTCTTTCTTCATATGCTGATCAATAACACAACTGAAGAAAAAGGGCCTGTATCAGTGCTTGTGAAAACAACGGGACACAAAAACTGAGAATAAATATTATGGAGTTTTGGCTGATGGGAGGAGACTTACAGGTTGTTGATGTCACAGGGACTACAGCAGCTTCATGTGCAATGGCTACTGCCTGTCCCCTCCACTACCACCAGCAGGGAACACAAGACAATGTACAGCAGTGGAGCAAAACTGCTTGGAATGACATTTCAAGGGGTTTAAAGGTGCTGCAAGTCAAACAATTTTAATGGCACTGTAGACGGTGTTCTGTGGGCACAACACCAAGAAGAACTTTTCTTGTGATGTACATGCTGACAGTGACTGGTTAGGTCACTGATCTGTTTGTAACATTTTACTGCACAAAGTCTGTTAAGACTTTAACTCCAATGATCATTTAGTTCCAGAATGATATGCATACAAACATGAATTGACATAAAATTACCCAAAATCTGTCCATATGGAGTAAAATGATGCTTAACATGTTTCCCCAGCCACTGTAAATGGTAAAATTCCTGCAAAATATGCATGGAAAGTTTGCATTTCCTTTACACTACACTGAACACCACAGTGAATATAACAATCTATGTCTCAAAGTGCACTATGTGCATACATTACTGTGGTGCAGAGGAAGTTTGATTTGAACAAGGTTTTTTTTTTATGGTTGGTTAACCGTGCTGCATCGTAGTATATCCTTGATTGATCTCCAACTTGATGCACAAAATTCTTATTTATTTACATATAATACATTTATTAAAATCCTCTACATGTTTCGAGCATTACCCTGCTCATCTTCAGGAGGTCTATGTCGTAACTGTGTATACATGCAGCCCCTGGTATCATCACTGTCTGCAGGTGACTGTCCTGTGCACCAGTTAAGAAAGAACTCTTCTTTCTTAACCGGTGCACAGGACAGTCACCTGCAGACAGTGACGATACCAGGGGCTGCATGTATACAATTATGATGTAGACCTCCTGAAGATGAGCAGGGCAATGCTCGAAACAAGTAGAGGAGTTTAATAAGTGTATTATATATAACTAAATAAGAATTTTGTGCATCAAGTTGGAAATCAATCAAGGTTGAAGAAGGTTGTTTAGCTGTCTACAGGCTATAGAAATAAAACACCCCTCTGAGCACAAAAAATGGAAAGATGGGGGAGAGGCATCAGGAAGAAGCACAAAAAATGGAAAGATGAGGGAGAGGCATCAGGAAGAAACCAAGCAAAATGTGGGCAATAAAACAAGAAATACTGCACTGTATCAGACATTTTATGGAAAATGAAGATGAAACATTACAAAGAATAAATATGGACATGAAAATACATGGCAGAAGGCAAAATTATGAATAAGGATGTAAACAAGAATGACAAGAATAGAAGGAATGCATTAGGTGGCACATATGCAGTAATACAGAAGGAAAAGAAAGATTACAGTAAAATTTGGGGTATCAGGCAATACATGCAAGCAGGAGGGAGGAAGAGGAGGGGGCGGGAGATGAACGCAGGGATTTACGTGTGGGCATCAAGACATGATAATGTCGAAGACGGAGACAAATGATAAGCAAAAAGAGCAAATGAGACGAGAACTTTGTAACTGCATGCAAACAAACACAACAGAAGTGCTTGTAGGGGGTGAGAGAACAGAAGATGGTTCTGTCACACAATCACCCACAAGTGACAGTACTGGATAAAGGCTTTCACACAGTATGGAGATGAAGACTGTTATACTGGGAGAACACAATTAATGGTAACGGCTCTGTTGCATCCAGAGAATGTTCAGTGCTCGTAACATGCGGTTAAAAGGTTCACACAGAGCCTCAGACTAAAACAGCCCTCTGAAATATGCATTTCATACACACCGTCTTCACTCACCTTAAATGCTTCTCCACACCGTATTTTCTTCTGCCTGAGCTTTTCTAGTGATGGCGGTGCAACAAACACCACGTATGGCTTGAGGTCAGAGCTCCGCAGTATTCTGAGCGACTGGGGATGAAGATTGAGCACACAAATCTTTCCTGAGTTAACAACACTCCGTATCGCGTCCAGTGAAGTTCCGTAGTAGGCCTTCTCGTACTCCCCATGTTCGACAAACTTCCGTGACAAGATGTCAGCCTCAAACTGTGCCCTTGTGATGAAGTGGTAATCCTGACCATCCACCTCCCCCTCTTTCCTTGACCGACTGGTATCTGCAACAGATTGTGACACCTTCAAATAATCGGTTGTCAAGTGGTCATAAAACCTGCGCACACATGTGTATTACATATCAGTATACAATGCAGCTACAATCAAAATGGAAACCCCAAAATTTATATACAGACTTTGTACAGTACACACACAAACACTCACACATGCAGTCACACATGCGCATGCAAACCCATGCATGAGCATGTGCACACACGCACATACTCACATGCATGTGCACACGCACGCGCACGCACGCACACACATATTATAAGGAAATCACACTCAAGCCATTACATACATCAAGTAATAAGATCACAAGTAATTGTTGAACATTAGAAATTCATGAAGAGAGTAGAAGGAATATGTACTGAAGTACAGTCAAACCCAGTTATAGTGACATCAGTGAATGTGACATCTCTTCTAGTGCCAAGTATTCTGCAGTACCAATTAATTCCTCACTGTTAACTATAACCCCACACTCCTTAGTTACAACACTTGTTTATCATGACACAAAAGATTCAGTCCCTTGCATGATGTTACTACTGAGTTCGACCCTGTCTTCTTAAACCGAAGTCAAACTCAACCTGCAGGCATCAGACACCTTTCTAATACCAACTAATTGCACAGTATCTACTATATACATACATATTATGTGTATTTGCTTCACACTGCGGTGCTTGTGCACCATCATCTGGCAGAACAACTATGCCAGTTACTCCACAAACAAACCATTGTTACCTATGGGTTCAATTCTGTAGCTTGTATGTCATGAACACAAATATACTATAAAAGGTACAACTGTACATATTTTAAAAAGACTTGGTAGTGTACAGCGGTTAATAACACATGATGATACTGCGGCCTGATATAAACTACTTAAAACCAACACAGCCATTTGGTTCAACAAGACCTGCAGAAACAATCAACTAACACCTAAACACGTAGATATTAAAAACAGTAACTGGCCTGTAAAAATAGTGCTCATACCTTGTATTGCTACTCTGCAGAACTGAATTTGTGTGGTTACATGTAAGTAAGTTTGTTAAGTGAAACACAAAGTGTGTGAGTGTGTTAACAGCAACAGTGTCTACTGTTATGTGCAGTAGTAATGCCTGCCATTTAGATCGGCCACAACATGGCTTAGGAGGGCTCTCACCATGGAGGACCAGGTTCATTATCAGGCCAGTCCATTTGTGAGAGGAAACACAGACTGTAATAATTGTTGGGTAAAGGGAAGAGCTGTCCCTGTGCATGCAATGTAGGCATACAGGATGGAGCGGAGGTATATCTCCACTCATTCTTAACACTGGAACTATATGGAGGTGAGAGTGATGACTACATGGGAGGTTCTGATGGGTTGAACAAAATGGATACTCAAAACAAAAATGGACAGGTGTGCAAAGTATGTACAATGACATCCACTGGAGGACTGACAACTTACGTGGTATTGCTGCTGCGAACCTCTCTGCATCTTCCATCAGTCTCTGTCTGAGCTCATGCCTGCCAATGTTTGGTGGACCAATGAGAACTATAGGCCTCTTGTGATTTGCTCTTGGATAATATAACGACACTTCCTCATACGTCAGGATCTCATCTACATCATAGTCTAGAAAATACACAAATGACAGTCACATCTAAAAACACAAACAATTTCCAAAAAAGAAAACACCAGCTATTTCTGTGTCATATTTCAATGCAGTCAGAAATACCTACATGGTAATGGCACAATATCTGTACAGATATTTTGCAATTTGCAGTGTTAATGTATTCCTGAAAACAACTGCATACATCTAGTTTACATGAAACAAGAACCATTTTTAGGCACATTCACTAAACAGCCAAAATGGACTAATAGCTACATGATGTCTGTCTGTATGGAACAACTCTGCTCCCACTGGGCAGATGTTCATGAAATCTGATACTTGATTATTTTTTGAAAATCTGTCAAGAAAATTCAACTTCCATTAAAATCTGACACGAACAACGGGTATTTCGCATGAAGACCAATATAAATTTGTGACGATATATCTTGCTCACTTCTTCTTACAATGAGAAATGCTGCAGACAAAAGTCGTACAGAAAATCAAAACACAAATTTCATTTTCAGTAACTTTTTTCCTAAAATCATGCCATTGTGAGATAATGTTGAAAAATATAGTAGAGCTGGACAGCCCACAGAAGACAATATGGTGCATGTGCTTTGCATGCCAGATACCTAAGGCTACAAACACACACTCTCGGAACATGTAATACTTATTCCTTTTCATTGCAACGATGGTTGCAAACACAAGCCTTGATGTTACACTATACGTACACTGCCTGTCTGGTTCCACATAATGTTACACTACACATACACTGCCTGTCTGGTTCCACGTAATGTTACGCTACACGTACACTGCCTGTCTGGTTCCACGTAATGTTACGCTACACGTACACTGCCTGTCTTGTTCCACGTAATGTTACACTACACGTACACTGCCTGTCTTGTTCCATGTAATGTTACACTATGCATACACTGCCTGTCTGGTTCCACGTAATGTTACACTACACGTACACTGCCTGTCTGGTTCCACATAATGTTACACTACACGTACACTGCCTGTCTGGTTCCACGTAATGTTACACTACACGTACACTGCCTGTCTTGTCCCATGTAATGTTACACTATGCATACACTGCCTGTCTGGTTCCACGTAATGTAACACTACACGTACACTGCCTGTCTGGTTCCACGTAATGTTACACTACACGTACACTGCCTGTCTGGTTCCACGTAATGTTACACTACACGTACACTGCCTGTCTGGTTCCACGTAATGTTACACTACACGTACACTGCCTATCTTGTTCCACATAATGTTACACTATACGTACACTGTCTGTCTTGTTCCATGTACAATAACTGAAACATCCAGCACAGGGTAAGTGCATACCTCTATTAGCGTACCCAACATCAGCACTATTTCAAACTGAAATACAGATTAAAATATGTGTAATCCTGTACAGTAGTTTAAAGGCAAAATGGTATTTCCTTTTTGAAAAACTATTCCAAAGTTAACTGCATTGCTTTTCCTTTCTTCTGTGTATGGATCGGACACAACGTCTGATGACTGCTTGCACACTTCCAGCAACCTTGCGCTCTGCTCAGTATCAGCATCTTCCTCATCTGCTGAGCCACAACCACTGACAGACACATGACACACTCACTTGCAAATGGTGCACATAGCAGATTACTTAATCTCTGTCACAGTTCATGACTGATATCAACAGTTCATTCAGTCATGCAAAAAATTATGCCAATCCTGGAGGGAAATGACTCGCAACAAGATGTCCACACTTGTCATTAGCAGCTAGCAACTAGTGGAGCCTCACCTACATTTTGTACAAAGCAGGTGTGTAAGCGATACACCTGTCAGGAGACCTTGCTTCACACTTTGCAGTTCATGTCACACTACACAAATATACTTTCTGACTGCATAAATTGAGAGCATGCCTAAATTTATAAACTGTGTAAATCCAAATCTGCATAAACCAGAACTCTACAAATCAGAACAAACTGTATTTCATATTCTGGTTGATGATGTTCTTTAATGAACACCAGAAGTCACACTCAAAAACCTGCCATGGATTACACACTATAAGCATACATACAATTTTTACAAATAACTATTCATCCTTTGCCAAAAGTACAGCCAAACTAACAACCTTCCAGTTTCTGCCTGACATCTTTCAGATCATACGTGGAGAGCAGCGGAGAGTAAGAGACATTAGATATAAAATGTACAGCATGCATTTTAATAGCAAGCTCAGTACCACTGATTTTACATGAAGTCACTCAATGTACTAACAGTATCTTTTAACCTTCGACGACAGTGGGGTTTAAATTTGAATTACAGCTCAGCTCAGAGCTCAGCGGACTTGCAAATCTACACTACTGTCAGGTGCACTGATGGCTGCAAGGTGTAGATACAAGTACTGAAAGATGAACATTCTTCTGTAATGTTTCACAGGGGGATTAATGCTAACACAGAGATGTGGAATTATTAAAAATGATCACGGCAGAAAACAAATACTGAAAAGAAATTAAATATATGGACTTGTCATAATTAACATTTTCAAACAAAACAACACATTTAGTTTAATCCTTAGGCTACTAATGTCATATATATATATATATATATATGGAGCACCCATTCTTGATGTTTCTAGATCACACACAACGACGCACCACAGTCGGTAG
>Ga0268261_10001789_pt1 | contig 15086 bp, 14 predicted proteins | sample TergutNc150P1_FD_190353 | JGI IMG/M metagenome (GOLD analysis project Ga0268261, IMG submission 190353) | Nasutitermes corniger P1 segment gut microbial community from laboratory colony in Florida, USA - Nc150 P1 (SPAdes) (version 2) | ecosystem: Host-associated > Arthropoda: Insects >... | reverse complement strand
CTTGTCCAGTATTTTATCAATCTTATAAGTGGTCTGTTTCGTGATGCGAACGGGAACCAATTCTTCGCTGTAAAACTGGCCTTCGATCTCTTGGCCGCGCAAGTCCTCGAGTTCAACACGGGTCGGGGGGTTCTATGCACGACCTTGCGTACTTTGAATATCTCTGTGGTGTAATTTTGTTCGCCGCCTTTCGCGAATTTCATCTTCTCCTTGGTGATGCGTACGTGCTGGCCCACCCGAAATTGTAGCTTGCTTAAACGTTGCGTTTTGTCGGCCTCCCCAACCAGATCGTTAAGACGTTGGTGTCGCTCACGTCGGCGGGCGCCATACCGGTGGTGGAATGAACTGTAGCATTGTACCTCTTGTCAAATTTGGGCAGGACATGTATATATTTATACGTGTTCTTGTAGGTGAAATATCTGGACACTTTATCGCGCAGCGTTCTGTTGACGCGCTCCACGACCGCGCGTTTGACGTCGGGATTTCTACAGACTTGAAACTCTATACCCTCACGTTTTAGCAACTCTTGAAATTGGGTATTCAAAAACTGTTTTCCCTTATCCGTACGCACCCACACGGGGCGTCTGCGTATAGGTTTCGTATATTTAGGGTCCTGTAATATAGATTCGAGTGCTGCTGCGACCTCTTTTCCCGTCTTTGTACGTAAAGGTATGCTATGTAGATACTTTGAAAACACATCAATTACCTGCAGTAGATACCTATAATTATTATTATATTTCTTCAAGGATGACAGATCTAAAATATCGATTTCCCAACGTCGTCGATATTATTGACGGTGTACGGATTTCTGGGGAAGCGTTTTCTGAGGGGACGATGCAGCGTATATACATCTTGCGTCTCTAGCCATGCCAGTGTCTGACTTGGCGTTTTCTGTTTACTGGGAGCGCGTCTAACAATTGCCTTTCGGAGTTTGTGCGGGTGGGACAGAGCTGACGATGCAGCAGCGGTTGTCTTTATCTGTTTACCTGTAGCAGCAGCGTGTCTGTTGAAACTTGCGTAAACTGGAAAATGTTGACGGTGCGGTGGGATCAGAATACAGTCTCTGCAACATGGCAAAATTAATACGTTACCCACTCGCGCCGTAATGCGTTTTCAACGCCGCTCTGTCTTGTGGTGGTGATGCCAGGGAAAAGCCTCGAAATAACGTCCCTAAACTTGAGACCTTTGGAAGTGCGGATGTTAGCGTTGGGGTAATCTTCCAAATGCGCATTGGTCATCTCCAAAATTGTCTTATACTGTTTTAGGTCGTCGGTGGTAATCGATATTTTATCCACCCTTTTACGAGTCAGGAGCTACCACAGACCATTTGTAGCCGGGAACTGTACGTTCTTGATATGGATAGTACCGTCCCGATCCATACCGACTCGCGAATCACCGACCATGAACCCGTCACCTTCTCTTCGGATACCGTACTATGTATCGAGACCGCGCTTTTTAGATTCATAGAAATATGGGGACGCGTACGGACTAGCCAATGCGCCCACAGTCATCGCACCTTAATCTATTACGTCGGGTTCGACTCGCAGGTCATCGGTGCTTACATAGGCATCATCATCATCAACGTCTCTTTTAATAGAGGGCTGTGGAGTAGGCGTCTCGTAAATGACATCATTAGATGCAGATGGAATCGGTGTCGACTTATATGCTATACGTCGTTTTGCATGAGGAGGAGGAGGAAGTGGTTTGGGACCATGTTCTGTCTGCGTACGCGAATGAGACGCGTCGAGCTTCGAGGAGGAGGAGGAGGCGTAGGCGGACGGTAGTACTTGCTTTAAGAAATCAGCTAAGGCTTTATCTGACTTTCTTTCGACATCCGCCTCGTGAAGTTTGGCACGTACTTAAAACCACTTATCATAGTCACGTCTCGCTGCGGAGCGTTTTGCAATCCACCTATCGTGTTCACATTTCGGCGTATATTTCTTATTTATCTTCTTTACAGACCGTCGTTTACTGCTATTATATTTCTTTCCCGCCTCCGAATCTTACCGAACCCTGTTAGGAGGGGGCGGGGTGTTGCTGTTATTGCTCGTGACGGTATTTAGGTAATCTGGCGATACGAGGTACATTTTACGTAACATGTTTTTCCCTACGAGTCTCGCGACTTGAATATCAGACTGGCGATAGTTGGCAATACTGCGCCTAGGAGAGGGAGCAAGAAACCGCCTCGCTGAACAATGGCCTTCTTCTTGGAAGTTAGTGAAACGTGCCTATCGCCTAGCTTGCGTAGGTGTACTCTATGTTTTGGCAATTTCCTCTTCTGCCACTGTGTCAGCTTGACGTTACCTCGCAACAAGTTTAGAGAGCACTGGCTCAAAGTTTTCACAAGTTCACTCTTACAGTTTGCGAGTATAGCTTTACGCAGTTTAGGATCCGCTGTCTTTAATACTTGCAGAGTGTGGTAATTCGATCTTATCCGCTTCATCACTCGTCTTCGTCGTCGGCATGTAGATTGTAGGCGGATATTCGTCCGGGAAGACGTTGGCTCGATACCTTAAGCGGTCTTCTGTGTCTTGCGCGAAATCTAATATGAGAACCGTGCGGTCTCTCGGTAGCTTCCAGATAAGACTTGTACAAACTATCGCTGTCTTCTGGATGCACTTGTCGCGCCAAGTATTGAAATTGACTCTTGTCTCTGACGTTCTTTAAGGCGACGGAATACTTAGCGTTTAAGCGATGTTTCGACAGAAACGCCACTGATGAAACAGGTTCTGAGTTATAAGAATAACGCTGATATTCCTATGATGACTGCCCTTGGTGAACAGGTCACATACGTCTTTCGAATACACTTCGTTCAACAGGTCGTCGAGAATTATGAGACACGGTCTACCGTGCTCGTCGCCAAAATTCTGGGGAACACCTTCTTGAAAACTGACGTTCTTATGTAAAGAGGCCAACTTTTCCCGGGGAACGGCAGACTTCTCGCTGTAACGCCAGATGATCTGACCGCTAAAATTGGGTTCCGTACACAGAGAATCGAGATGTTGCACAAGACGCAAGGTAAACGATGACTTGCCCGATCATGACGTACCACTCACAATGCAGGTAAAAGGATGTTTGAACCTGATGTCGACGGCCATGTGAATGATCTATTTTGACGTCACGTCCCGTTTATATACCCGAACGGATGTGACGTATTGTCGTTGAGACGTCTTCGCTTTAAAAACGACACTCTATACGTCTTGTCCTCGGGCTCTGTTATTAAATTTACTCCTCCTTCAATCTTTTTGCGGTCGTCGTCCTTCTTGCTCATGATTGTCTTTTATCTTTGCGAAATTTACCAATTGCGACGCGCTATAATTGTTATACCCCTAACTTTAGAGACGGTGTTGCTGTCACCAGTCGTCGTATTATACGTCTTGTACGCGTAATTTTTAGGGCCGGCACAGACCACTTCCATGATTATTTCACCCTTTTTTAATTCGGATTGCATCTGACCCAAATTATCCCCCGTATCCGTGTAGATGGCCTTTTCTTGCAGCTTGTCTAAGAAGCCATACAGATGAATCCTCGCTCCGGCGGTGACGTAAGCGCCTATGACCTCGTTGGTATGACGTAAGCTAGGCACTCGCTCGTCAGCTGAATACTGCCAAGATATCCAGACTACGTCATCGCTGGCAAACAACATTTTTGCACTTGGACACCTGGCGTTACTAGGAATCTGTACAGTTCTGCGGGCTCTGAGATTAGCTTAGTCTGCGTCCTGTTGCTTCTCTCCGTCAATTTTCCCCACATTGAGTTGAGACAAAGTTTGGCTAGACCTCGTTTCGCAGCGTTATAACTGATGGAGTCTCGGTCCAGCCGGTTGCCTTCGTCCTGATGGAATTGGTCGATGTATCGGACCACGTCTTTCTCGGTTCGAACCCAGTCCGGGTAACCGCTAGCCTCCGATTTTAATTTTAAAAAAGTGTTGATGTAGTCTACGAAGAGTCCGCCTTCACACGTTTCAGGATTGTAACGTGTGACTTCGTATTCGTACACTTCAAACACTTCCAAAATCTTATATTCTTTGGCGACAGCCAATGTCACCTCGTCTATGACCCAAGTGCCCTCCAGGCATCTCTCGGCATCGCTGAGATGTTGGCATTCGCTCTTAGCATTGTGTTCGTGGACACACGTGCCCCACAGGCAGTATAACAGTTTCTTGTCATATCTGTACGGCAGGAATGGGTGATAGAGGTCCTGGGGTGGCACGATCTTGCATTTCATCAGACCTTCCATCATTAGGTGTCTATGTCGGCGCATGCTTACCCTACATGAATGATCGGATGACAGATGGGGAACTTCAAATATTTGCAGATGTAGGGGTAGAGACTCATATCGTAGTACTGTACAGACTCCACATCTTCTCTGATCTTATAGTGAAGACGCATGGCCTCGGTGCGGCCCCCATACAGAACACGTCGCGTGTTCATCGGCTCGTGTTTGACGATGGAATGTGACCGCAGATCGTCGGCTCCTTAAAATTCACATTCCCATCGTAATTTTACAGTATATCCAGCACTCTTTAAGTGCTCGATCCGCGCCAGCGTCTGTTCGTACCGTTCAGCCTGCGTCTCTCCGCACGCCAGCGTCTTCACGTCTCGGAACGGCTGACACTTGTAGCCGTGATAGTATGATACCAGGAATTCGTATATTGTTCGTGTCTCGGCGCAATAACCGTCCACGCTGTAATGTGGCAATTCTAGAGGTCTAAATTGTCGCCCGTTTCTCCCGTGCTGTATGTGGCATCCGTCCGTCCGTATCATATGAAGGAGCCATATCAACGCTTTCTTGCTGTATCTCCGATTGGCGCTATAACCTCCGGGAGGAATTAATCCTATCGTCTCAGGTTTCAAAAATTTTTTGCGCAGCACCTTGTTACACGCCAACTCGATTGTCAGTGCCTCGTGGAAAACCTCGATATTTCCAATTTCTAGGAATTCCGGTCTGAATACGCGACATGCCTGATGCAGTACGGTGACATCATTTTGGCAGTATTGTTCTATCACGTGCCTGTTGTCGAAGACCTTGACTTTCTGCTCATTATACCAGGCCATGAATTCCCTTCTCTCCCCCTCCGACATCTCAACTCCGTTATACTCGATGGCAGGCATCGGTCCTACATAGTCTATATATGCCTTCGTGTTAAAGTAATGGGGATACCACGACTTAAACGCCTTTAACCCGAATGCCTCGGGCAGGTTACGCAGAGGCATGGGCATGTAGAATACTGAATCCAAAACTTGTATGTGATGGATCTTCATACTGACTATCTTTAAACCGTTTAATATCAATTCAGGGGTCCACTTGAGTACAATAGCCCCATTCAGTATGAATTGCGAATCGAAGACTTTGGCATTGTGTGCTATCGCTACGACCTTCTTACACCAATGGCGCGGTTCGCATAGGTACGTTAGCAAATCGCCTACTGGGTCTTCAAAAAACGAATGCAGTCTCTTACCGCACCGTGCACAATCCTGCTCATAGTCGTCTTGCATCTCGCAGGCCGTAGAGAATTGCTGAAGGCAGACAAGTATCGGGACATGTAGTTTTGCCGTCTCGCTAATTTTCGTGTCCTGCGAGGTCTCAAAATCATAAAATACGAATAATACGTCATCGGCGCTAGGCATTTCGTTTTTTAAGGGTTGCATATAGCAGAGGTGATTTATTTCCATGTTCTTTTTACAATTTGCGCAGAACGGTTTGAAACATTCGTGATTCTATCTTGTCACGCACGCGTTCCACACGGTGCAATTTCGCACCTTTTCGCAGACGATCTTACTGCCCAGCTGGTTTGTCTTATGTTTTTCGAAACATGAGCTACTTCTAAAGTTTCTGTTACAGGACGCGCATGGGATTCGTTCTTCGGAGTACATACACGGAGGAACCGACCTGCAGTCACTACACGTCTCTCCACACTTATGCGTCACGCCACGTTCGCATCCTTTATTACAGCCTCTGCACACATATTGTGGCGCCATTGCACCCTTAAGACTTTATCACGTGGTAATGTCCCTTTACGTCATCATACACCAGGTTAATTCTTTTTTCGGATTCTACCTTTCCGTCGAAATATATGTCCGCGCAATTTAATCCTCTAAAAACAACGATCCTATACTCTTTGAAATATTCTTGGAATCTCATTAGGTCTGGTACTCCCCCACCGCGCGACAGGTCTACACCCGTCGTCTCGAGTAGGCGATCGACTATGGGACGTAGCTTACACCCGTGGCGGTATGATTCGTAATTTGGATCGCCGTCTATTTTTGCTTTTGCAATAACCAGGGTATGAGCCAAGCAGTTGCTTTTCGCTTTAACTTGTACGATACTTCTTTTCAAATGAACCGTAGTCTCGAGCGGCCTACCCTTTGTCGCGATTCCGCCACCATGGCCGATTGGCATCTTTAGAGAATGGATGGTCGTCACTAATTTATCTAGAGCATTAAACCTAGCATTCGACTGGGCCACCTTCTCGAACACCAACCAGATCACATCTCCTGTTATCTGATCCCTTCTAAAGCTGATCCCTATAGCTCTGTTCTTCACCTCAACTTCACTACTGATTGTAATTCCAACAATATCGCTATCCATTAGATCTCGTAACGCGTACTCGAACAATTCTGTCACACTATCTAGGAAATGGGACATAGGGTTCGGATCCTCGTCCTCTCCCTCAGGTGGCGGTAAGAGACGCACGGTAAGCTGCGTTCCCTGAGCATTCAATCGCCTGTACAGTCTGGTCTGTTCCTCCTCGATCGTGAATCTCGGAGGAGGAGGAGGAGGTGGAGGAGTTGGAGGTGGAGGTCGTGGAGGAGGAGTCTCAATATCGTCTTGCGCCATATCGTCGTTTGACACATCGTCTTGTACCATATTAACTCTGAAATGAGCGTGCACAAATGATAGGATCAGATCCTGTTTCACACACACACACACATATATATATATACTGTGATTAAAAAGTAAATTACTAACCTGTAAAGTGTACGTAGAGTTGACGTGACCTGATGTGGTTATGTCGATATCGGCTGTAAAGTGTACGTAGAAATGACGTGACCTGATACGGTTATGAAAATATCAGCTTCCTCTCCCCTCTATTTATACCTGCGGTACTTAGGTCTTTGTTGCGCTTAACGCCTATACAGGCTTCCTGGAACTCTATGTACGTGACCAAATACGATTATGGTGATACAGGCTTCGAGGAAATCTTTGTACGTTACCACATACGATTATGCTGTTACAAACTTCCAGGAATTCTATGTACGTAACCAAATACGATTATGCTGATACAGGCTTCCAGGAATTCTATGTACGTGGCCAAATACGATTATGCTGATATGTCTTTATTGTTCGTAAGTCCTATACCCCGCCTTATCACATGACCATCGGGGTTATAAAAGGCCGTGCAGAGTATTGCAACGCGCCAGCCACAGTTGATAGTGAAGTGAGTGACATTAAGTCTTCCTGTACAGAGTACGATACACAGCAACAAGATTTTTTCGAGGTAAGCATTTTTCTTTGAGTACTGTCTCCTACCAGCTTCTAGCGTGCACGTTTATTTGGAGCTTACACGAGGGTGTTTCGATTTTTCAGATGGATCTAACCACAAAAATTTAAGATGGTCGCGTCATGTCAACAGACTAAAATCACTTCTCTGAAGATCGACATGCCGTATTCGATAGAACATGCGGAGAGGGTCCAAACAAAATATGGCGAGGCGATATTGATGACCCTACGAGCAGAATCCCCACAGACATTTGTGAAAGTGTTTTTACCCCGACGTTACGGGAATCTATTCAGTGATGACAATCTGTGTTCCATCAACGAAAAGACTATATCACTAAGCCTTAAATACCTAGGCACCAACACCACTTAAAAAACTCTTACATCTTGGCAATAGAATAGTATGTGTATGTGTCAATTTTATCCAGATTTCGCATATCTGTTGTCGTGTGTATATATCCTTTTAATGTAATAATACTTCAAAAGTCAGATGATAAAATGGCATATTATAAGACAGTGTGCTTCCAATTCAAAGGAGCATGTTCAGTGACTATCATCTTTTCACATTTACAGGTTTGAGATCTAAGTGCCCCGGTAGTGCAGGAGCTGGCAATGTTTGAGTGAATGTTAACAAGAATAAACTTCCTACACCTAAGAAAATTAATTTCTTTGGATACTCGTACGGTATGGACATATTTGAATCTGTAGAGGGGGAGATAGGTCCTTATCCAACATGGCCTTCATGTATATTAAAGTATTTGTTTTGCGAAGTATTGAATAATACTAATCGTATGGCATTAAGCGCATTTTTCTATGGCAATGGACTGTCGTTATGTAGAAACATAGAATTAATCAGGTCTTGTGTGCCATATTTTAATGATTTTTCAGATAAATGTTCAATACAGAAACGGTTCAAAGTGTGGAATAAGTCTTATACAGCAAGGTCTAAAAAGAGATATTATAATTTGATGTTGAACTAAGTAAGGGATTTGAATGGTTGTAAAAGAAAGTCCTTTTGGAAAGAAGGGTTCCTGTTATATCACAAAAAGGTTTTGATGGATTGAATGAGGAGTGTATTGAGACAATTAAAACTGTATTTCGGAAGTGGCTGAACCTTGAACCCTGAGATACCCATAGCTCTCCGCACCGATGTTGAAACAATTTTTCAGATTGTAAAGTTATGTATGATAATAGTGTTGAGTCAAGGTGTTCATGATGTTCCAACATCATGTTACAACAGGTACGCCAAGAGCAATTGTAAAAACATTCTGCTAATAAAACTAATCTCTCTGTAAACCTTATTCACGCGTCTTCATTTCACGAACTTTGTACACCCTTTTACAGCTTGCAAGTATGCTACGTGCAGATTGCCGCTTTAAGCCCGGCCAATTCTGGTGACTCCTATATTTTTCCTAGAACTGCAGGCGACCATTGCTGTACTCTACGCGCCCACATCCTAGACCAACCAATACCGGTCATCTTACATCCCACAACTCCATATATGGGATAAGGTCAAACGGCTAAATTCCTAGAACTGTAGCGGCAGCCATATTTGCACGTGACGATGATGTCACCACGCCTCGCATGGCCAGCTAAACGTTGACTCACCTTCTAGAGCAAGTCAGTACGCGCGCGACCTTCAACTGCATCACATCTACTCCTCAGCACCGTCGCCATCTTCTATCTACCCTACTACATGGCGGCATCACGGAAACCACACCTATATTATTAAAACCTATCCTTTACCCTTACCCCTACCAATCCTTACGGTGGCAATGCTTCTTAATCATATACACGCAATACTATTAAAAAGCATCGTGCCTTCTTCTAAATCACTACATTCAAAATGGCCGATCCTTTTTAATAATATCACCAGCATATTATTAAAAAGCATCCACCATCTTAAATCTAACAACTTACACAACCCATCCTTTACCTCTACCCCTACCAATCCTTACAACGGCAATGCTTTTTAATTATACACACGTAATACTATTAAAAAGCATCATGCCTTTGTCTAAATTCCTACATTTAAAATGGCCGATTCTTTTTTAATAATATCAACCGCATATTATTAAAAACCAGCCGCCATCTTAAATCTAACTATTCACACAATGGCACGATCCTTTCTAGTAATATCACTTGTGTATTATTAAAAATGGACGATCCTTATTAATAATATACACATAATATTATAACGCATCCGCAATTTTAAATCTAACATCGTAAAATCCTGTTTAATAATATCACGACTATTATTTAAAAACACCCCATCCGTTTTAATCATACCTACCAATCTCTATGGCGGCACAATATTATTAAAACCCATACCCTACCCACTACCAATCCCCACGGCGGCACAATATTATTAAAACCCTTCCTTTACCCACTACAAATCTCTACGGCGGCACAATATTATTAAAACCCTTCCCATACCCACTACCAATCCCCACGGCGGCACGATATGATTAAAAACAAACCCTACACAAAGAATACCAAACCTATGCTACGCGAACCCCCACTCACAATCAAAACCGATCCTCAACACAGGGAAACAAAAGGATCAAGACGGACGAAGCCTCACGTCCAACGTCACCCCTACACCATACCTCCACCGCCAACCCTATGCCAAAATTACCCCAACGCCGGCCATTACTACTAGCGAGGCAGAGGTTGGCTGCACACCACAGGTGGATGGGAATATAGGTTAGGCTGTCAGTTGTGAGAACACTGAAGACAACTATACTGGTCGGTGTCAATAATAATAATAATAATAATAATAATAATTTCCTTATTGCGTGGTCTTGAATGTACAATAGTGGCAGCTCAAGACCAAGCAATTGGTACGAACTATTTTAAGAATAAAATTTTGAAGGAAGAAATTGAGAGTAAATGCCGGTTATGTAAACAACACGAAGAAACTATTGACCACTTAACCTCGGGATGCCCCATTTTGGCGAAGAACAAACATTTAATGAGACTCGATAAAGTTGGTACCCATTTGCATTACTCAACATGCAAAGCCTTAGGCATGGAAACCGCAGACAAATGGTAAACACACATACCCAAGCCACTGTATGAAGAGGGAGATGTCACGGTGTTGTGGAATTAAGCAGTACACACAGAGAAGTTACATCAAATAGGCCAGATATAATTAAAAACAAAAAAAAGAGAAAACATGCACACTGATAGACAACGAATGTGGAACCTGAAATGTACGATTATACCAGTAATAATTGGAGCCACTGGAATAGTAACGAGAAGCTTAAGGACCAATCTGGAAGGTGTACCAGGAAAAAATTCGATAGATTCACTACAAAAGACCGCTGTACTTGGAACATAACACATAATACGGAAAGTACTGCAATGTGAACCTTGAAGCCTGAGCGGTGGGGATCACCGTTGGTTCAAGAGAATTACCATGAAGAAAAAGCCTGTGACAAGAGATATAATAAAATAATAATAATACATTTACTGTTTATTAACCTGCTCAGTCAGCAGAAATGTGGCCCACTACACACACACTGCAGAACGTACAAACACAAATATCCAGAACACCACACGTGACACATATGCAACAAAACAAGTCAAAACAAACAAAATAATACTTAAATAACTAATTAAGGAATCTTAGTCATAAAACAAAAAATAACATCATATCTTACCTAGTGACATTATGCCTTCTGATGGTATTACTATTACTAGACACGGAATCTCTTTCTGTGACACACCTGGCGGAGAGACGACGACGATAAGAACAAAAACAAGGACAACAAAAACGACAAGAAGAACAACATATTTCTAAAGGCTATCGTGGGAATTTTAGACGGATTTCACAGTTTACCCAAGCCACTGTTGAGATATTCTTTAGGGTAGGGCACATCATTTCCCTTCGAAATTCTTCTCTATATATGATGTACAGCTATCCAAGTATGTATGTTACATATTACACAATATAAAGTTCTTACCTGATTCTGTAGCGAAAACTAACGGAATGAAAGGACAGAGACGGTTCTGCAGAGCTCTCCTTTATAGATATTATTGCTAAGTTTTGCTGTATTCTAAATATTCATGCTATGTACCTTTCAGCATGGAATCTTGCAAGTTAACTGAACCGAAAACACCATTTATATATCTCCTAGCAATTGTCCAATTTCTTTGCTGAAATATTTTTTTAAATAAATAATGTAATGGTATTCCATTAACTCATTTTCCATAGATACCTTCACTACCCCAGATGCCTTCATATTCGGCACACGGACAACTTTACGAAGTCTCAGTATTTACTTCAGTCTAACAGTATATCTAAGTCATTAAAATCGCAGACATTGCAAGGAAATAATACACTTTCGTGCGAAATACTGATATAAGAAACATTAGTTGGGAAAACCGAGTACATGCTGAATGAAAATAAAACGATGTCTTACATAAAACGGGCGTGAGTAGTAAGGGTGCAGGTATGGCATGATCATCGACCTCTGTGACGTCACACGTAAACAAACTTCACCTTCCCATCTCCCCTCCTTGCCCACATGCGTTCAATTTACGTAAACAAAAGACGGCAGACAGCTTGGTGCCGGGCTATACCTAACTTTAAATTGTTTTTAATTTGAAACCTAACCTTTCCCTCCCCCATCCGTCCATCCCTCAGGCGATCACGTGATAAACAAAGTCCCAGACATCTTAGCGCCGGGTTAAACCTAACTTTCACTTCTTATTATTTTGAAACCTAACCCTCCCCTCCATGCGCCCAGGCGGTCACATGATGTAAACAAATATGTCAGAGGGGTTAATGACCTTTTCCCTTAAACTAAATTTGAGTTATTATTTTGAAACATAACACTGACCTTTTTATGGTTACCTGATGTAAACAAAGTCTTAGACAGCTTAGCGCCTCCTTCATTTAAATCTGAAGTAATATGGTGGCTAGAACGGAAATTTCAAACCTAACTTTAACATGTTATTATTTTGAAACCTTGTTATGGTCGCTTGATGTGAGCAAATGCACCATTTTGAGTTGTTGACAATATGGCGGACACGCGCACCATTTTTAAATTTGTTGCTAACTTAAACATTTGCTATTTTAGTAAGACCGCCATTATAAATGTGTCTACCACTTTATACGACAGTAGAAAGAGTTGGCTGAAGCGGTAAGATGTTAGACTCTTAACTGAGAGATTCTAGGTTTGAATCCTGCTGCTTTAACCATCCCTTTTTAAGGAACCTATCCATGATAATGGAAAATAAAAACAATTTTATATTTTAGAAATATATAAAATTTAAATTTACTTTGCTTGTGCACTTACACAAATGAATTTGCTGCAGTGTTTACTGTACACAGTATACTTAAAGCATAATTGGTTTTTACACTCGCAGTATTCATTTATGGTACTTGCTCGGTAAACTCCCTAACTTATTAATACAAAGCGGTTATAAACTTGCAGGACCGTTTTCAACACACAAATTACATTTACTTTTGCACAATAGCTTGGTCTGGTGCGACATTAGCAGATGCTGCTGATTTATTAACGCAGAGTGACTTCAAACTAGCTGGTCCTTTTTATGCACAATGCACATTGACACTAAGGGTATCCAAGTAAGCGATGTGATGTTTTCGTACAGTACAATGTACCGAAATATCTTTTTCTGTAAGGATGCGTTTTACAGGATTTTCTGAACAATTTACAATTAGCTCACTGCTTACGTATACTTAAATCAATAGCGCACTGTTCAAACTCAAAACATACTGCGATATTACCACTTCATTTATGACATATATGACGCGTTTATTAACGCATACAATACCATAAGTTAGGGACGACAAACGTATTTTGTTTAACACAGCTTAAGGAAATGTTAGTTTGGATGGGAGCTTTCCACGTAAAAATCTTGATTCAAACGTTATAACGACATTTCCCTCACCAGATGTTAACACGAAATAGTTATGTGTATGTGACTTAAATGATATGGAACACTGTGTATTTGAAATATATTTCTCAAGGTAGTTTGCGCAAGGTAACCTTTTAATACAAAGAACATAGAATTTGATTTCTTTTACTGGTTTCAGGATTCCAGCTACATATCTTCCATATTGTCCAAAACATCCACAATGCGTATTATCACTGTTTAAAGCCGCAACAACATTATTCACTGACCACAACCACTTCGTATTCTGAACTTGAAATGTACCGTACCAGATGCCTTTACCCACAATGTTATTTAAGTTGTTACATAAGTGTCCAATTTTGGCGTCAGGACGAAATGACATTTCTTCGTAGTCCAAAAATTCCAACATGCCGAAGCTAAAATATATAAAACAGTTATTAAAAACTGGATCAGATGAGGAAAAACAGCACTTAAATCTAACCAAGTCTACGGATAATTATTAATACTACTAAATGTAAAGTATACGTACATTATTTTTACTTGTTGGTTGAAAAAACGTTTACTGCACACACACGCACGCTTATAACAATTAAAAGTTGAATTTTGAGGAAAGAGAGATATTGCCGTCTGCTGGCACAGAGCTGGATACCACTAACCACACTGAAACGTGTTGCAAAACTGCGAGACCGGACTGGTTAGAACATGCACACTTTGAACTCACAGAGGTTTGTAGTTGGTAAACTGTGTAAACAGGCCTATTGTTTTCCCCGACGGTGAGCAGGTTAGAACATGCACACACACCCACTCGGCATTAATTTGTTCGAGGAACACTGTGTAAAACGAACGTAAGGATTTTTTCACATGTATGTAAATGTTGTTAGGACTCCATTTGGCATGTTTTCCCAGCAGCAGTCCGTTTCCTTTCAATCTTTCAAGTAGATTCCACAATGAAAGCAGGTATCGGCATCAAGTTTACATGCAGCAAAAAACAGTTTTATATTGGTTGTGGCGAAAATAATAGTAATTCTTAATAAACCGGCGTTTAATTATAAAGTAACTCACCTGTATAAAAGAATCCAGCAGCACTTAGATTGTCAGGTTTTTGATTGGATAAAGCAGGCCATGTAAAAATGACTGCATTCAGGCGTGATATGATGAATAATACGGGTACATAGGACCATCCCACCGTAATGCATTGTGTTGTCTGAAACTTGTAGCTGTAAAAGACTTTAAATATTAGTGTACTGCTAAAATTATACATAGGAGGAAAATATACATAGGAGGAAATAAATAAATAAAAGTCAATATATACTTACAACGCTGTGGGCGCGAAGTTTTAAGTGTATACTCCATATAAGGCCCGCACACGTCATTGATACTGCTTGTGTGTTGTTGAGATGTTTTAGGCGCAGCAGGAATGTTTTCTTCAAACAACCCCCTAACAAACCTGTAAGATGGACTCCAACGCTGATGGTCCTTAAATGTATCATCTCCTTCAACCCAATGCCCGACTTCCACTCCACAAAACGCACAACGAACCACATCACCCCGGTTTGTGAAGAAAAATCCAGCAGCTGCCAGTCGATTTACATCCATGAAGGGCACACGCCAATATTTAAATATGTTACGGCGATCAATCTCATTTTTCAAGTTTAAAGTGTGTAGGTTAATACTGCTAGGTGGCTGAGGAAGCGGAGGTA
>Ga0268261_10001788_pt1 | contig 15094 bp, 10 predicted proteins | sample TergutNc150P1_FD_190353 | JGI IMG/M metagenome (GOLD analysis project Ga0268261, IMG submission 190353) | Nasutitermes corniger P1 segment gut microbial community from laboratory colony in Florida, USA - Nc150 P1 (SPAdes) (version 2) | ecosystem: Host-associated > Arthropoda: Insects >... | reverse complement strand
TGGCCCAGACAGTCACTTCCAATATTATTTCTTGTCAAGATTATCAGACTGAAGCTAGTATTGATGTTTATGTTGCTGAACTAAATATTGCGCTTACAGAAAATTGTGCTGCAAAAAAAAAAAAAATCCTGTTTACTAAAGATAATTTGAATTATGGCAATAAAATGTGTTCTTTATGTGGAAATAAAATCTGTGTAATATCTGTGTTACATGGAAATTGGACTTCAGTTTTCTGTGTTAAATTTGGAGGTTTGACATCCTCACAGTGATGAATGCAGATGATCGTCTCACCTGTTTTTGTCAGTGAGAAAATAGTCCCACTTCACATGTGGTTCCCATTGGTTCACTCATGTTCCCATTCTCCTTTCACATGTTGTTCCCATTGACATGCCCATATTGCCAGTCCTAACCCTTTATTACCTACATTACGTACCATTCTTTTGGCTGAGCTGAGTTTTTGTCTTCAAGCTGGAGGCAGCAGTTTTCTGGAAGACACTGATATCTGTGTACCAGACTGCATGTCAAGATATCTTAGAAGACAGTAACCTTGATCTTATATTTTTTTATATTCTTATTTAATGATAATGTAATTTGCCCAGATATGTATCATTAAAAGGATGATAGTGATTGAGGAATATAAAGAACATTGACATATTTGTGGGCACTGGTTTAGAATTTGTGTTTCAACTGGAAAACTGTTATGTTCTCATGAAGCACCCTTTCCCATAAGTTAATTAACACTGGGATATATATGCCAGTGAATGAAATAGAATATTGTATATCATCTCTTCTAGAATATGTACTTTATGGTTATTGTATCATTAGCTCACATGTTTAAAGCCTTTTCATTAATGACTGTTTCAGCAGTTCTTGAGTCATCTTCTAGTTATGACCACCCACTGTCCTCATCCATGAACATTGCAGAGTTGGGATTTGTTAGTGAAACCATGTCAGCAGCAAGCTTGTTGGGCCAGTTGGAAGAGGTGAGAATATTTTGTTACTGTTGATAAATGAGTCTGATAATTTGTGATATGTTGAAGTCTTGTTATTAATTTCATTTATTTTTCCAACAGGTCTCTGAAGGTGCAGTCACTGGAGTTGGAATGTTGCCTTTTGCTAAGAATTTGGAGAATAAGAAGTTCAAATGCCCAAACTGTGGAAGAAATTATATACATCAGAAGAGTTTGCGACAGCATATGAGGCATGAATGTGGCAAGGAGCCTCAGTTCCAATGTCCATATTGTCCAAAGAAATCAAAATTGAAAGGAAACATGAAGCAACATATTATATTGGTGCATAAAGGCTTGTTGAATGATAAACAAAGAAAACAGCTGTACTAGTTAATATTCAAGTTTTTGCATTTCATTTGCTGTAAATATGAAGATAAAGTCATTTGAGTTATTGCAAAGTTGACTGGTAAATACTTACTTAAATTCTGGAGGACTGTACTGCCACCATCTCCAGGGTCATGTGGTCCACTCTTATTATGTTTTGACCCTGAAGATGGAGGCACTACAGTCTTTTGAAATATCAGTACTATTTACCGGTGAACATGGCCTAATAGCCCAGAAGATTGAGGGTTCAGCTACATTGCTGTGTGAACCTAAACTCTTGTAAACTATAATTGTGATAAAGTTGCAGTAATTGTGTTCTTGAATGGAGTCAGTATTTGGCTGAAGGGCATTCAGTAGTTGGGGAAAGGTGAAGTTTTGTTTGGAGGTGAATTAAACATAACAACATATTATGTACAAAACATTTTTATATGTGAATGTTTACACATATAACTTTATACAAAATTGTAATGTTATGTCTCACAAGTTTATCTTAGAAATATGAAGGAGTTAGTTTTATGAATAGAACCAAATGATTCAGTAAGTTATTTGATCATTACATGTGAGTTTTGTTCTGTAAGTAGCATCAAGAAATCTGTTACTCTTGTGTTCATTTCTTCGGCATGGATGTCAAACAGAATGAGGTGTAATAAACCCTTATTTTCTCCACATAATGTCACAGTGAATGAGAAAGTTGCCCTAGAGATAAACTTTTGGATTCCTGTTGAGAAGAAATTAGGACTTGGTGTCTGTTTTGTTCAGATTACATTTGTCAGGTGCCACAGTGCTGTGCAGTGGCCATATGTATTCACTGTTGGTCAGTGGTCCCTGAATTGAAGAACCATTATGCCCTGTGCATATCAAAGTGCCATCAACAGTGAGTTTTGCACAGACTGTGAAAGCGCCTTGCATATCCAGTATTCATACCAAACCTTGCACCTAGCAGTTGCCACTTCTGTGGATGACTGAAGCAGCACGCGTGCGCCCACACACACACACACACACACACACACACACACACTCTCTCTCTCTCTCTCTCTCTCTCTCTCTCTCTCTCTCTCTCTCTATCTCTCTCTCTCTCTCTCTCTCTTTACAAATCCAACATCCGTCAACTGACAGGCGAATATGAAAAGGGTCAAAATCAAAGTATCGCACAAGCATGAGTGACATAACAAGTATAACAGACATGATACAAGAGTAAAAGAATGCAATACAATACCATTTACATCACTAAAACAGTAACAATGCATAAATGATAAATATAGAGATAGTTAAAATACAGGTAATGCATATAAGTAATAGTAACAACATTTATGAATTCACACCATGTGAAAAAATAAAAAGAATAACAAAGACACATCTGGCAATCATCCAACTAACGGACACAAAGACATTTTAAAATGTTACAAAACAAGACATAACAATGGCTAAGAACTATAATTTATTGTTATTGTTGGTGACTGTATTGGTGTTGAAGAGGGCAGGCATATTGAAGGGAAGTCCTGCTGGCTTGATGAGAGATGAAAGCTGAGGTGCTTGCTGTTTCTTCTGCAATGGAATAGAATGTGATGTATCACTGGTATGAGTGTCTCAGTTGGTTTGGTTGTTGTAATGGACTATCCACTATTTATTGTTGTTTTGGATGTTAATGTCAGAGGAATAAATATTGCTGGAGGATGCTTACTGAACAATGTACATAATTCCTGCTGGGCTTACTATTGGCGAAAGTGGAGAAAACTGTCAGCTGTAAGTTTGACCCAGAATTTCTCGAATATTACACACAGCTTTGTTTTCTCAGTAAGTGTTGGTGTAGGTGTGAGCTCTTTAGAGCAGTATGTGAAAGTGAGTGCTCCATGAACATTTATAACTGTAAAAAGATTTTAAGGTCTTATTTAGAGTTCCTGAGAACCTAGGAAAGTGGTGCAGCATGAAACTAGGGATTGTTTCTGACATAATTAGTTTAGAAGTGAAAATGCTGTGACAAAGGGGAGGATGCTTATATGAACAGTAATGTCTGTTTTGTGATGTTATCGATTGAAATGTAATTTTCAGTTTGCTTTTAGTGTATAAGGAATGGTAGTTCTACTTTATTATATCCTAAAATTTTATCTTGATGTTCATGAATGCTCTGTATTGTAAGCATTTATGACTAAGCAACTGAATCAATGAATATTCAGATATATTGCTTACGTACTGTTCAGTGTACCACTCATTGTGAACAAGCCTCTTTTTCAGGATGTGGCAATTCATTCTCTCCAAACAGCAGTGCTGCATCTCTGTGACATTCTTTATCCGTGGGTTGCTGGTATTATGTTGTTAGCAACAGATGACGTCCTCATACACCCCTCTGTTTTTCTTTTACCAGGGAAAGCATAGATAATGCTACTACAGAAGAGACTTGCCGCCATCTAATTGTGGCTGCAAGGGCAGGCAGTGATCCACTTGGGCAGTGTTAAAGGGGTTGACCCATTCTTATACTTGACACAAACTTATCACATTGGGATGATGTTTGCAGCTGTTGGTAGCTCTAAATTGTCACCAGGTGGATTTTAAAATAATAATTTGGTTCTGGTGTGGGTAGTTTGTCATAACTTTAAGAGTATGTGAGTATTTTTGGTTTGACACACCCATCTGATATTCCTCTGGTTAATGCAGATGAAATAATACTAGTAACAGAAATGGTGTTGTATTTTATGGATTGTGTATAAATCCAGTGCTGTCGTTATTTATTTAAATAAACCCCAACTAAATGCACATTTCATAATATTTCATACTGTATATTTTATATGTATTATATTAAGATTATAAATGTACAGGCAAAAACAACCTGCTTTATACAGGAACAAAAGGGAGAAATTATTAAAGTGGAGAATATATTGTATGATATAATATGTATATATTTACTATGAGTGCATTCAGTTGGTCTTATTTAAATATTTGAGTTATGCACAGAAGATGGATGCTATTAATACTAAAGATGTCATGTTTGGGTGTTCTGGTTCACTATTCATCATGGTTAAAAAGTGTGCACATTAAATAGAATCAAATCTCATTTATCCAATAAATTAAGAACTTATTATGCGTGAAAATTTATGTGTAATTATGATCTATAATTTGAGTTCATTTTTTTTTCCCCCAGTACCATATGGGTACAGCAGAAAATGCAATTTCTGCAAAAGGTGTGAAAGGATTGTAATAAACATAACTCCAATGCCTCTTACCCTGAGGTTGAAGTTCATTCATTCCTACAAAAGCATCCCATTATTTGATATCCTTGCTCATTTGTGTAACGGGATTTGATTTTCATTGTGGTATAACCTCAGTGTAGTGGCCATAATTTTTAGACCTGGCCACAAAAGCAATTTTTTATTACTAACCTGACACATTTAACTGAGATTCCTATTCTTATGTTGTCATACGGGGAGAGAAATTCCAGGATTTTGTAAGTTACCAATGTTTTTTATGTATTTTTTTAAATACTTAACATTTTCTAGTGGAGTTATTGGAACCTCCTGTCAATAGAACGAGAATTTATATGCAACATGTAAGACCTACTTTGCTCTCATAATCTCCCATTCTTACAAACATGGCATTTAAAAGCCATGTTTAGCTAATGAAAAATTTATAACCCCATAGTTGATGAAGTGCAGGTCCTGAGTGAGCATATTACTATGTGTAGGTGGTCACATGATGCAGTCCTAGTATTATCTGAAAATATGTTACAGATTTTCTTTGTTATCACTGTAATCATTGCCAATGTCACCATCTTTATTGTCATCATTGTCATTATTATTGTTGTTGTAGTTATAGTACTGAATTTTTAGTGTCAACTAAGGATGTGCTGTTTGAAATTCAGAGTGGGTCTGAAGTTAAGGAGATGGACTGCTATGTGCAGAACTTCTTGGTTTGGGACAGATTGAATGCAGTGCAGATTATTCTATGTGTCTTTCATTTCTCTTGCAGTGTGATTCTTAGTCACACAAGCCCACACAATGATTTTGAATCAATGTAGCGCTGAATATCCCTTCTGTAAACCATCGTTATACTACCAAGAATACTGAAGCATGCTTATAGACATCTGCAGTTTGGAAATGGACTCTTTTCTACAAGGTCAATAAACTAGAGGCATTAATTGGTTTGTTATGTAATGATATCATGCGATCTACAGAGCATGTGGAATATTATGTTAAATATGCGAGAATGTTAACAAATTTTGAGTTTGGAAGGCTGTAAAATTGGTTATGATGTGCTTTAGAGTGTTATCCTTCAGTCTTACTGGGTGCAGTAATTAAAACTATGAAGGGCTTATGCGCCTGTCTAGTGGCTGGAGAGTGAACTCAAGATAATTTGAATGCGGAGCAAACAGGCCAGCCGATACTTTGCTGTGTTTGATGGCACTGTTTACAATAACGTACGTGTCCCAATGAAGAGATGTAATATGTAGCAACAAGAGAGTAATTATTATATTATCAGTGATATTACTAATTCATAAAAAAAAATTCCATAAAGAAGGAATACCATTAATGTATTTTATGAATTATGTGTGGAGCTATAACAGGGTAAATATCCAAAAACACCATTAACATAGGGATTATGCTGTCAGGACTGTTTGTAGTTCAATGGTCTATTTGTTATTAACAGTATGTTAAATTATTGTTTCAGAAGTTTGTGATTGGTCTGGGATTGAATGTCCATCGTATTCAAATGTGGCAGAGATGGTACCATCTAATGAAATGATGACTGCAGCACAGCTGGTGAACCAACTGGAAGAGGTGGGCAGTTTTGATACTAATTGACATTCAGTGTTAATGTAAGCACATATCTGTTAATACCGGAAAGTTCCTCTGGTTTTTAAGATCTAGATTTTATCTTCGTGGGGCCATGGTTACTAAGAGCCTAAGTGATTCCCCACAATTATTCAGGCAAATACAATGATAGTGTTTCATTTTAGGTCATTATTGCCTTTGAATTAGGTCAGTTGTCTGTTTGCTGTTATTCTACAGGGTGATCAAAAAGTCTCTTTACACCTGACAATTGTATTGTAATCATCAGGTGCACATAGAATTTTTGATCACCATGTACAATACCATACTTTTACAATTTTACCATAACATCTCATAAAAGTTTCTAAACCCATGGTCAAGAGGGATTAATGCATGTGTTCAGAATGACAGAAGACATGTCAGGCGTATTTTGTGAACATTGTTTTATGTTTTGTGTGCAGTGAAGTATAAAATTTGGTAGAGTCTCAGTGTGAAGTTGGAAGGTTTTCTATCTCACTTTAATGTATACATTTGTCTCATCATTTTTGACTGGTTCCAACAAAGTGGGATGAGATCACATGACTAGCAGGTTGGCTCCCCCGATTCTCCTGCTGTTGTGCAGACCACTTTGAGCTCAGTCAAGTTCAGACTTTTACTAAGTTAGGCAGATTGCTTTTGCAGACTCTCCTTCAGTCATTTTATAAATCTAATGCTTGCAGGAATGTTTGTGTTGTATTAAAAATAAAAATTCATCCATTGTATGCCTTCTTGAAGTTACTTTATACTTTTGTTATTGGTATATTAGAAGTTATTAGAAATAAATTAGCAGTTTATATTGGAAAATCTATCGTGATGTTTGTGGCAGTTTTATTGGTCTTGGTGGTAGGGATAGCATAGTCAGTATAGCAACTTGATACAGGCTGGAAAGTCTAAGGATCGAATTCTGGTGGGGGCAAGATATTCCATGCTGTCCAGACCAGCCTTGAGGACTACCCAGCCTCCCATACATGTACAATGGGTACTGGGTCTTTTCCCGAGGTAAAGCTGGAAGAGTCTGATGTTGAACACCCGCCTCCAAGCCTCCAAGTTGCAAATGGGTTGTAGCTATACTGTCACCTCCCCTCTGTGCCTGCCCAGGCGTGTCATAGATAATTACATTCAGTGGGACTGTGTTAGGGGATGCTTTGTAAAGGATCTTTCTCTGTGCCACTTGAAGCTGTATGGTCTGTGAGCTATTTACGGCACTAAATATGCCACGGATGAAACGTAATATGTTAAACTGGGCTTGCTTGTTACCTTCATGGCATGGGGCTTTTCTTGAGCTATAGATAGATATTCAACTGGCCATGAAATCCTCTGTTTAGGGAACCTGTAGGTTTTTCTCTGTATTTGCCACAGTTTATCATACTGGTAAATGTTGTAGTAGCTTTTGTTAGCCACTCCAGGTGAATGCTCTGGTATTGACTCGAAGTAACCATGATCCCTTCCTTTTTGATTCTTTCTTATTCACTATTACAGTAATATTTTTGCCTGAAGGTTTTTAATATGGGTATTAAAATTTGTAATAATTCACCATCTTTCATAAAGAGAATATTGGATAATAGCAAGGAATTTAAAGCACTTATAGGAAACTTTCTTTATTACAATCCTTTCAACACATTGGATGAATATTTCAACCACAACACAACATCTTGGTGATTATGTGTAAATATCTTAGCTGTAGCTTTACAATTCTATGTATGGTGATTATATAAATATCTTTGGCATAGCCTTGAAAATATATATATATATATATATATATATATATACACACACACACACATTTATTGTAATTATAATATTTTATTGACTGTGTTGTACATCATAACTTATATTGTACTATAATCAGGACAGTTTCTATATCCCATGGTGTATGACCATCTGTGGATTTTATGAAAATGAATAAAGATGATGATGATGATGATGATGATGATGATGATGATAATGATGATTATAATGATGAGAGTACCAAGAATACAAGTTGCCGTGTCCCAGTAGACTGTAACTGTAGTGTGTGACAGATTATGCTGTGTGTTATTTAGAGTGACTGCAGTTAATCAAGTGGGGCTAGCAGTCATGAACATATTTGAACTGTCACTGGCATCTGCCTTTCTTTCTTACAGATGTGCCAGAATTCTGTTGCTGGAACAAGCCTTCAGTCACCTGCTGATTTAAAGAAGGTGGGGAAAAAATTGTTTATATGTGAAAACTGTGGAAGGAGCTATTCACACCGAAGAAATCTGTGGCGACACACAAAACACGAGTGTGGCAAAGAGCCACAGTTCCAGTGTCCCTACTGTCCCAAGAGGTCAAAACTAAAGTCCAATATGAAACAGCATATATTTATACATGAGAGTCATTTATACAGATAATTGCAGGCGAAGATGCAACATATACCCTAAATATATCATATTTATCATTTTTCTCTCTGTTCTGTATTTAATTTTAAATCCAAAATTTCAAGAATAATATACAATAATAGTTTTATATGTCAAGCACATGACTATGATACAGTGCCCGTGTTAAGTCACCATACCATAAACATGTTGTCACTTGTTCTGTGTTACGGCCAATGTAGAATGTTTGTATAAAGACCAAGCAAGTTAATGCAGTGGTATCACTCTCGTCTTGTATTCGTGAGACACTCAGCTTGTGTCTGAATTTCATTTCCAACTACTCTGAAATTATTCATGGTTTTCCTCATTTACTAAAAGTGAGTGTTGGATAAGTACCTTCGTATGGTCCACAAATTTGTGCTTCCAAATTCCTGCCTACTTATTTTTCATCACTATCATCTCATCACATTCAGTGCTATGTAATATTGCCAGTCAAAACAGTGCCAGTAGATGGATTATTTCATTCTTGCATTGGCAAAAAGGGCAAGACTTCAAATGTACGAGAAATCAATTATGAAGCAAAATATTTTGAACATTAGTGACCCTGAAACATTGAAAACAGTATTCTAATATATAAATTCCAAAAAGATGCACATATCACAGAGTTTATTTTATCTGACAACTGCTCTATATGTTTCAGGTGATGGTGACGCCTGAAACATGTAGAGCAGTTGTCAGATAAAATAAACTCTGTAACTTGTGCATCTTGTTGGGATTTATATATTAGAATATTGTTACGATGCACGGACCCATGAACATTAAACTTTAAATTGAAAACAGTGTACATACTGGCCAGCAGATGTAGTTAGATACATACACAGAAGTGATGATATAAATTTGAAGCATTTATTTTAAACCATTAATGGGCAGTTGGGCATTTAAATTTTACTGTATCATATCAGTTTATTTTGCCAACAGTCTGCGTGATTGGTTTTTGATCAGTGACAATTAATTTTATAACAACACTTTTTTTTTTGCATGTAGAATGATTCTGGCTTTCAGTTTCAAAGTTCATGTAGCTCTAACTTCGTGGGATTCATAAGATAGTCTTGCCCTCTTCATGTAGAGGCACTTAAAGGGCAGAAGGTGGCCAGTGGTAACTTGGTGTGGTTTTGGTGGGCCAGAGAATTAGTTGTGTGTCAGTGTTATTTGCAAACACTATTGATAAGTATTCCAGTGGGTTAAATGTCTGCACGGCTCACACGGAATGTATTCTTTTTCCAACAGATGTCTCAGTATTCAGTCAGGGAAGTTGGATCTTCTTTCCACATTAATACTATGGAGTTGGGCAAAGAACTATTTGAGTGTGTAAACTGTGGAAGAAATTATTTACATCGAAGAAATTTGTGGCGCCATATGAAGCTTGAATGTGGTAAAGAACCTACATTCCAGTGTCCATATTGTCCGAAAAGAACAAAACAAAAAGTCCACATGAAGAGCCATATTACAATTAGACATGAGAACCATTTCTCAGGATAGCAGTGACACTTGTTCAAATGTTGAAATTAATTTTGTCTCCTTTTATAGTGAGTTTGTGCTGTACTTGACTGTGAAATTTTTATGAAACTTTATTGAAATCATTTAATTCATCCTTCCTTCTATACATAATTAGCACATTAAGACCAGCATTACAAGTTGTATCTGTTTTGAGTTAAACTACAGTTGTCTGTTTTCTGAGTTACAAACATTTTCTTTCAGTGGGTTTCATTTACCTTGCATGAACGGAATATCAAGGAAATACATTTTGTATGTGGTTGGATGAATAATTACATTGATATCCATTCTGAGATAATTGAATTAATATCAGCTAATACAAAGCCATCTTAGATACTTTCTTTTTCGGTGACGCTGAAGAGCTGTAGGAACCTTTGTTCATGAGTCCAAATCTGATGATGCACCAGACGTATGGGACAAACAGAAGAAGTGAGGACACTATTTCATCTGTTGAAATAAGTTTTCATGATCATGATACAGATTGTAAGTCAGAATGGAAATGTAACTGTGCCAGGAAACCAGATATACTGTCAGATTTTGCACCCATTTAGTTTTATAATTTTACAGGACATCACCAGTCTTGAGTAAAACTTGTTTTTGGTGTACTAATAGATTTTTTGGGATGTGATGTCATGTAGTTTATTGTATAGCTACCAGTGTTTTGGTTAACTTTCCTCTTCCTCTGGAATTCTGTTGCTGCTCTAACCAAAGTGTGTGATGTCATATTTCAGAGGATTGTCTTGATACTGGCTGTATGCCAACATCAGCTCTCTCATATTCATACCCTGCTGTAAATTCATGAACCTCTCCTTCAATCCAAGAGGCAGGTGTTTGTATTGATTTTTTTCAGCATCTTGTAATATTTAGAGTTTAACAACATTTTACCCATTGCGTAAATTGCTTGGTTGTCGGTTATGTATTGTGCTAGTCATGTATGGACTGTGATATAAACTACAAGAACAAGTGCTAATTCCCACACCACATCATCTGCAGATGGCATTTAGAGTCCCATCATGGTCTTATGACACTGCAAAAGAACTGATTTGAGCCGTTCTGTGCGGGGTCATCTGCAGGCAGTACTGGAGAGGTGGCAGGTTAGGGTTACAGGGACTTGCAGATTGTGAGTTATGTATTGTTGCCTGCTATTAGCTGAACAAAAACACCCTTCTTCATAGTCTACTTGCTGTGTATTATGGCATTGCCTCCGATAGAAACCATATAGTTATCCATGATGAAGAATGTGAGAGAGTATACAGTGTGTGGAATTGCCAGTCAGAAGAAGCACTGATTTGAATAAAAAGGTTGGACTGAATTTAAGAACATAAAGACATGTTAGAAAGAGTGACGGCATGCACCAGACATATTTGCCCCAAGAACATAAAGACATGTTTGTAGAAAGAGTGACAACACTTCTCCAGACGTGTTTGCCCCCTTCACCTGACATTGCTGTGACCCCTGACTCTCCTCTTATGCTGGGCTGGAAGCGAGCTGCCTGCACGTGTAGGTGCCATAAGACTGTGATTGGACTTCAGTGGAAGAAAAGTTACATTGAAAGTTTCTGACTCATGTCGTAATGTTTACAGTGTACAGTCTGTATTTATTATTGGTGTTCAGCAATTATTTACACCTTTTCTTCAAACTTGATACAAAGAAGTTACCAGTACATGTGTTAGCAAGGTCTCATATTTGACTGTCAACTGTTAATTTGTCTTGTGTATGGTTTTATGTAGTCATTTCGGGAAATAAGAAAAAAATCTGTTGTGTTCTTTAATATTTGTTGAAAATATATGATGTTGATGGTTTGTTGAACTGTCCTGCAGGTGACAGAAACATTCCTATTGCAAGACATTCTGATATTCTGATGCAGACTGTCAGTGCATTGAAGACTGCTCCTTCTGGGATGTGACACTATGTAGTCTGGTAGAAATATACCAACATTACAGAGGTTCCTGCCACTCCCATCATCAGGGTGGATGATTGTACCCTGATGATGGAGTCAGCAAACTTCTGTGGAACACTTGTATATTGTGTCACATCCCAAAAGACAAAAATCTCCATGCTCACCACTGTGAGAACCTCACATATCATTGCTAGTGTATTGGCTTAACGCTGTAATGAAACGAAGGAAAATAAAAGAGAAATTAGAATGTTTTACATTTTTCTGACACTGAACATTGCGCTCAGGTTCCCAGCAGTCATGCTTTCAAGAGACTGTAGATTTTTGTTTTTGCCTCAGACCTTCCAAATGTATACTGGGAGGCATGATAATTTCTTAACACATGTTTTCTTCTTTGTTATTCACTGATGATTATATCATTTGATGCTGTATAACTTGAACAATTGATGGCATGGCTGCATAAACCAAACCAAATTTCTCATACTGAAGTGTCATTTATTTTTTCATCACTGTTTCTGCCAGTTGGTAATGGTCAGGTTCTGCCGAACAACATGGTGCTTTACCCCACATGACTATAATGTGGACTAATTTATTTAGTCTGAGATATGGCTTCTGAAGTCTGACTTTATGTATAACATTGATGAATGTACTTGGTGCAGTTGTATGTTATGTGTTTTACACATATGTTGTTATGGATATCCATAACATTTGGTTGGAAATATAGGGTAACATGACATGTTCTTCATAAGAATGACAAGAAACACTGTACTTGCACACATGGATGAGCTATGTGAACTGTTTGAGCTACTGAGTGGCTTGACATGTTAATACACTCAATGCCTGTCATCACTGGCCCAGCAGAAATTTTGTACCCAAGGTGTACAGTCCCTGCTGCTAGAGGCATGAAACTTGTCTTATGTGTCCACATCCACTTCTCTTCAACATCTCCCAGCACATTAAAATTCTGAAGTGATTAATTTTAATTTTTTCACGTGTATTGTTTGTAGAACATGCAGTTGGTTGAGCTGTAGCTTCATGTGCAGGAAGTTCAGTATTCGAATCTGGGCTCAGAAATGTCTTCCTGATTGAGGATTTTTTTTGGAGGGGGGGTTCCTTTCCTTATCCGTTCCTGGCAGATGCATGAATAGTACCTCAGATTGAATTATTTACATTTTCTTGTCCTTTCAAATTCATCATTCACAAATCAGTTATCTTCTCATTGATACTGTATAGTCTCTGTAATTTCTGACATTGTTAAGTAAAGAGTAAATAAATAAATTTACCAGCTAAATAAAATAAACAGAGTCTATTATGACAATAAAAATTCCTATAGGAATGTACTGGCATTTGCATTTGGCAAGGTTTCACAGTGTTTATTTACAGGCCTTCCTGTTAGCATTTTTGTAAGTCATAATAGGTTGTCCCAAACCATCATTAAGAAATTACCACAACTCGCTGCATAATAACCCGGAAGAGCCCAGTTCTCATCTCCTTTGTGACGGAAGCCTGAAATCGCACATCCCTTTGATGGTGTATAGCTTTTCTTATTGTAGAGTAGATTGTATATCAAGTGTTATTTCCTTTTTCTTTCTTGGGTTTAAACCTTACTTTTTCTTAACTTTATATTGCAATTATTTTTTCAGCATTCTTATCACTATCTTGTCATGGATCTCTTCAACATCACCCATCCGAGAAAAAGACAAAAGGGCACTTTCGTAATACTGTTGCAGCTTCAGCCATTGCAAGCAGTATGGAGCAGGTGAGAATTTGTTACACTGCAGATCATGATCTTTTAGATTTAATTAATATTATGTCTGCATATTTTTATGTGTGCTACTAGCATACAAATGTATTTTAAATTCAGTTAGTATTAAGTCTGCACATTATTATTTGTACTGCTGGATTATAAATGCATTTTATTTTTTTCCTTATCAGATATCTCAGGGTTCATTTAGTGGAGATGGAAATCAGTTTTCAGCTGAGAATACAGAGAAGAAATTTTATAACTGCTGCAACTGTGGAACTGCATTTGTACGCAAAGGAGATTTAGAACGACACTTGAAGCTTATGTGTGGCAAAAGACATTGGCAGTGTCCTTATTGCACAAGGACAGCTAAAGTAAAGGGACACTTGAAACAGCATATTACACATGTACATACAAAGTCTGCACAGAAAGTAAAACAAAGAAGGGGTTATGCAATTTTTCTATAGTTTGTCATTACAAGCTGAAGATTGTGTGTGGACCTAAGCAGCAAGTAGTACACCAGGTTGTGGGAAATTGCATATGAGGAACTTTACGATATATAGTTCTCATAATCTGAACACAACAATGACCAAAATGTATGATTTATTTGGAATAAAGACTGTATGATTGATGATACCAGGTGTAATATACTTCATTTGTCACATTAAAATCTAGTGGAAATTTAATAAACATGTTCTGTTTGGGAACCTTTGTACCCAACAGGCACATTGTTGCAACCATATTTTTTACCACGCCTTGAAGTGACTGTAGCTTAGAGATTTTTCTTATAGAGTGTCTAAACTCTTCTCTGTGTTGTAAGAATCATCTGTTGGTAGTAACAGTCTGCAGGAGGCACAGCTAAACCTTCTACCACCATCAACTGTTAACTGCAGTCATTAAAAAAAAAAGTAAAGATTTTGCCAGAACTTGAGAACTGCATGTGTGTGCATATGTGAGCACTTAATTTACATTTAAAATGGCACTTTTTCTGGGATGTGATTCCATGTGGTCTGGTGGAGGGTTACATTTATTCTGGAAGAATGTACCCTGTCTGGGGTTTAATCAAGATGAAGGTACTACATTCTTCCAAAGCAGTTGCAACCATCCCCTACAAGATTGCAGTCTTAACTTTTAATTCTGTTTCTCTTGCAGATTCTCACATTTGTCAAAAGTGGTTGTGGCATACAAGGTTGTGTCTAGGAATGCAATTCCTGTATTCAGTAGAGGGTGACTGTGATTCACAAAGAAAATCCAACAAGATGCAACAGTGTATCAAAATTTTATTTCATTTTTATATGAAGCTCAACATGTTTCGGGCGACACGCCGCCCATCATCAGGAGCCTAAAACTGCACTAGCAGCCTCTGGTTTTGCATACATGGAGGGTTGTTGGACGTGTAGTTGCTGGACGCTGTCAGCGTCCAGCAACTA
>Ga0268261_10001787_pt1 | contig 15095 bp, 16 predicted proteins | sample TergutNc150P1_FD_190353 | JGI IMG/M metagenome (GOLD analysis project Ga0268261, IMG submission 190353) | Nasutitermes corniger P1 segment gut microbial community from laboratory colony in Florida, USA - Nc150 P1 (SPAdes) (version 2) | ecosystem: Host-associated > Arthropoda: Insects >... | reverse complement strand
ATTTGTATAGACACAGCGATGATGGTTTAGATGAATACATAGAAGCGCTTAGTAAGCAAATCGATGACAAGGTTAAAGAAGGTTTGTCTTTAAAAGAAGTTTTAGATGCTTTGGGTCAACCTAGAGAACTTGCGAATACGTACTTAAAAAAACAAGCCTTGTTAAGCAACTCTCCTTTGGTTAGTGAAAGTGATTTACAAGCTGTCTTGTACGAAATAGAATCTTCTTACGATTCATTCAATCGTTACAACAATCGTTCTGTTTCTAACAAGGTAAAACCAAAAGACTACAACCAAGTATTGGCTTTAGATTTCTCCAACCCTCAAGTCTTAAAGTTTATCATTAAATTTTTAGTGGCTTTTATCCTAGCCCAATCCTTGATCAGTATCCTTATTGTTGCCAGTGCAAGAATGTTTTTTACCCCTTATGTTGAACGAAGTGTCGATGCTATCTTCATTTTAGATATCATCGCCTCTGTCGTAATTATCATTGGTATTATATTCTCAGTTGCTTATGTGAGATTAAAGAAAAAGCAGTAGCCATAAACAGCTACTGCTTTTCTTGTGCTTTCTTATATAAGCACCAAATAAAAAACAAAATGTTTTCTACAATGTAATAACAAAGTAGAATAATTAAAAATGAGAAAGTCTTAGATTATGGGAATAATATATATAAAAGTAAAGAAATTGAGGGAAACTCTACTTTTGAATTAATATCTAAGACTTCGTTATTATATAATGTTGTTTTTGATTATTCAATAACCTAAATTAACATTTAACAATACTAACATTAACTTAACATTAACCCCACCAATTGGTGACTATTGGTTGATTGATTGCATAGACATACCAGTTTCTAGAATCGTTGTCTTGAACCAGTCGAATACGTGCTGTATTGATGATGTTGGTCGTATCAACCACATCGTTTTCTTCGTATTGCCAAGTTAAAGTTAAATCGTAGACATTTCTTACAGGAATATCATTGTTGTCGTTGAGAGCGACACTGTCTAAATCTAAGTTGGTTGAATCATCCACATTGACACTGATAACTTTCGGTAAGTTTTCTTGACCAAAAGCAGCTCTAAACTGGTACAAATCTAAATAGTAAGAATCAATGGCATTGGTTCTGAATTGTTCTCTAACTGGTTCGAAGACAAATCCTAAACCACCAACATCGCTAAAATTCTCTTTATCTCTTAATGTAAAGAAATCAGCAACAAAAGCACTTGCTACCGCTTGTCTTTGCGCACTGGCATTACCTTCCATACTTGTTTCGATATTTTCATACAATTGGTTTAAAAACTCACTTTTAGTCACAGGCACTGTATAAGGCCCTACTTCTTTGGTTTCTAATTCAGGTGCTTGTGCAACAATCGTGCTTGCTGCGTTAAAGACACTACGTATCTCAGTAATCCCTAATATAATAACCATCAAGGTTAAGATGGCAAATAGTATTTTACTATGTTTGGCTAGTTTCATACATTGTCTCCTTTTAAAAGTGATTGTATTAAATCACTAATTCTTATACTTGATTGACCATCTAAATGATCAATGTATTTTTCTTTTACTTTGTTGAAATCAATCGATGGATAATCAAGTATGACTTTCAACAAACCTTGTTCATTATACACGGTTGGTAGTCCAAAATCATCAATATTCACACATAAGCCACGGGTTTGTTTGTATTGTTGATAATCATACAAATACAAAATAATCTTTTTATTTAAAATCATACTATCAAATACCAATGCTGAATAATCAGAAATGATGTAATCACTCACTTCTAACATAGTATACAAATTCATCTCATCACACGAAAAGAAGCCTTTGGCTTGTTCTCTGACTAAAGGATGTAACCTCAATATTAATTGATAGTCTTTTGGTAACTTATCTTGTAGTACTTTAATGGCATTGGTATCAATATTCATATCTTCTATGCCCTCACCCCTAAAGGTTGGGGCATACAAAACAATCTTCTTATCAAGTAAGTCTGGATACTTTTGATAAAAGTTATCTCTAAGTTTAGTAAGATAAGTTTGATCAAATAAATAATCTGTTTTAGAGACTCCTAGTACTTTGACATTCTGGCTATCTAAAGCTTTGGCATAAATAGGTTTGAAATAATTTGAGGGTGCCACAACCACATCGTAGGGTTTAATTTGGTAACGTCTGTGATCGACCATTGAACCAAACTGTTTAATGGCGCCACTGGCATGCCAAAGTTGAACAACTTTAACTGATTGTTTTTTATTAATACGCGCATGAACAAAGGAGTTTCCATCTACCAAGATGACTTTACATGTATTAAAGAAATAGACTTGTTTGACAAATGAAAACAAATACTTGAATTTACCTAGTAGGTTTGATTGAAATTTAACCAAATCACTCACAACAACAATATCCTTCTCTTCTAACAAGGCTTTGATTTTAGAAAACTCCAAACCATAATCTTTGTTGAAATAAGAGATGATAGCCACTCTATTTTGAACAGGCAAAAAATAGGTTAAGACAAAGCTTGTCTTAACAATGATGCTTGCTAGTAGAGTTTCTAATCGTTTCAATCAATTCACCTATTTTATCTGGATTTATCTAATAATTATACTATAAATAGTATCTCTTTAAGTAAAAAAAACTCATAAGGTTAACCTTATGAGTAGTCTTTTAGAATAAACAATTGTTTGGTGTTCTTGGGAATGGAATAACATCTCTAATGTTAGAAACACCTGTTAGGTACATTAAGAATCTTTCAAATCCTAAACCAAAGCCAGAGTGTTTAACCCCACCGTATTTTCTTAGATCTAAATACCATTCTAATCCTTCAACAGGAATATCCATTTCATTCATACGTTTTAATAAGTTGTCATAACGTTCTTCACGTTGTGAACCTCCGACCAATTCACCAATACCTGGTATTAACAAGTCACATGCCGCAACTGTTTTATTATCGTCGTTTAAACGCATATAGAAGGCTTTGATATCCTTTGGATAATCAGTTAAGAAGACTGGACCATTAACCACTTCTTCAGCGATATATCTTTCATGTTCAGATTGTAAGTCAATTCCCCACTCAACTGGGTATTCAAATGTTTTACCTGATTGTTGTAAGATATCAATGGCTTGGGTATAAGTCATTCTTCTAAAGTCAGATTCAACGACTTTTTCTAAACGTTCTATAATACCTTTTTCAATGAATTCATTACAAAAAGCCATTTCTTGTGGACAAGATTTTAATACATATTCAATACAGTATCTTACCATATCTTCAATTAATTCCATGTTGTCGTTTAAATCCGCAAAAGCAATCTCTGGTTCAATCATCCAAAACTCTGAAGCATGTCTTGATGTATTTGAAGGTTCTGCTCTAAAGGTTGGACCAAAAGTATAAGTATCTCTAAAAGCTAAAGCATAAGCTTCTGCATGTAATTGACCCGATACTGATAATGATGCTTTTTTACCAAAGAAATCTTGTTCGTAGTCACCATCGGTTCTAGTTGTCACAACAAAGGCTTCACCAGCACCCTCAGCATCGTTTGAAGTGATGATTGGTGTGTGGACATAGACAAATCCTTGTGATTGATAAAACTCATGAATGGCCATTGATAAGGCCGAACGAATTCTCATTACTGCCATAAAAGTATTGGTACGCACTCTTAAATGTGGCATTTCTCTTAAGAATTCTAAGGTGTGTCTTTTCTTTTGTAATGGATAATCTTCATCACAATCAGCTTCTAATGTTATCTTTGAAGCAACAATCTCAAAAGGTTGTTTACCTTCTGGTGTTAAGACCAATTTACCATCGACTCTAATCCCACATCCAGTACGAAACTTACTAACTTCTTCATAGTTTTCTAAATCTGAATTGTATACGATTTGTGCCCCTTTAAACTGTGTCCCATCGTTTAATTCAATAAAACCAATTTTTCCTGAATCCCTGTTGGTACGAACCCAACCTTGAAGACTCACTTGATCCAACGATTCTAAAGCTTCGCTATCACCAGCTAAAATCTCATCGTATAAATCACTAATTAATGCTTGTTCTGAAATATAGTTATCTACTACCATACTATAACCCCCATCTTATATTTGGACAAAAAAAAGTACCTTTTTAGGAACTAGATAGACTAGCGGTACCATCCTAATTTATTTACGGTATTTCTACCAAGTAAATACACTTTAAGCGATAACGTTGCTAACGTGTTTTCCTACTCTAGTTCAGAAAACAAACTTAGAAATGTTGCCTTATTATCTCCATTGCCTAACTTCCATCATCTTAGGCTTGCTTGAAACAGATTGTATAATAAGGGTTTTCCTCACTGTCTTGATATTATATTAGCACATTAAAAACAACACTTCAATCCTTACGTGCAAAATCTTATTTGGCTTTCCTTAAATCACTGATCAACTTAGCAGGTGAATAATCCATCTTCTCATAACGACACGCATCCAAATCCAAGTCAGCAATCAAAATAGCTTCTTTGTTGTAGGTCGCATCAACCAAGTAATCACCATTTGGTCCAATAATACAAGAACCGCCTTGATAGTAATCACCATCGTATAGATTGGCCGATAAGACAAAGGCTTTAGATTCTAAAGCTAGATGTCTTAGTGAATCATGCCAGTAATCATGGGTAATCGAATTAGGTACGATGTAAAGTTCAATATTGTCAATCAACAAATGACTTCTCGCATAAGGATTGTAGTTTTCAAAATTGGTTAATGAACCAACTTTGACATCATCCAATACAACGGGTTTAAAGTCTATTTCATTGTCTGATTGCCACAACAATTTCTCAATACCAACCAAGGTATTCAAACGATGTTTAGAAACCAATTCACCTTTTTTATCAATGATGATATTGGTGTTATAGATTTGATCATCACCCAAACAATACTCACTGATACCAATCGATAAAGCAATTTGACTACGTGCACATTTCTCTTTTAAGATTTGAATGCTTTGATCATCGATGGTTAAGTTTAACTTATAAAACTTAGACTTTAAATCGTTGATTGAAGCATTCTCTACAAAAGACAAATTATTAGGATTATAAGGCAAGAAAGACTGGCTAAAAACAACCAAGTCTACTTGGTTTAAAGCACATTTATCCATAATCTTAATGACTTTTTCAAACGTTGAACTTAAATCATTAAAAATACTTTTTGCTTGAACAACAGCTACTTTCATATGTCTAGCCATTAAACTCACACCTTTCTATCCTAAAGACAATTCATTGTCTCGATCATTTTGTAAATGCGTTTGCTCATCATCGACATGCGCTTTTACTTCTTGATTGATGGCATCTTCCATCGTTAAAGTTGGCATCTCATTTTCAATATGATGGACATCCTTATTGTACTTTCCTATTAATTCAATAAAATCATCAACAACCTGACTTGGTGTTGCCCAAGAAGTCGTATATCTAACAATTGATGAACCTTCATCATAAGGTCCCCATACCAAGCCTTCATACTCTTTGTTTAAAGATTGTAAGGTATTATTATCAACAATGACAAACAACTGATTGACTTGTGAATCTTGATACATTTGAAACCCATTGCCAATAAAAGCTTGTCTTAAGTTATCCGCAAGTTTATTTGCGTGTAAAGCCAAACGATCCGCTAGATACATACCACTGGCATCTTTTTTATACAATTCTAAAAACTGAATTGATAAGAACTTCCCTTTGGCATATAAAGCCCCTCTTTGTTTGATGTTGTATTTAAAGTTGTCTTTTAACTCATCGTTACAAATAACTAAAGCTTCACCAAACAAGGCACCATTTTTGGTTCCACCAATGTAGAAGACATCGCATACTTCAACCAAATCTTCATAAGAAAGATCGTTTGCTAAAGCGTTTAATGCAACCGCCAGTCGTGCCCCATCTAAATAAACATACATATTGTATTTATGAGCCAAATCTTTTAAAGCAATCAATTCAGCTTTTGTATAAATGGTTCCTAACTCAGTCGCGTTAGAGACAAACAATACTTTTGGTAATACCATGTGATGATCATGGTGTTCAATGATTGTTTTTTCTACCGCTTCTAAATCTAACTTACCATTGACATGTGGTGTCGCAATAATCTTATGACCAGTCGCTTCAATACCACCTGTTTCATGGGTATAAATATGCGCTTGATCAGTAGCAATAATGGCTTCATAAGGTCTTAAGATAGAAGCCAAGGCTGTGATGTTGGTAATGGTTCCACCAACAAAGAAATAAACATCCACCTGATCGTTTTTAACCAAGTCTTTAATTGTTTGTTTGGCTTGTAAGGTATACTTATCATCTTCACCATAACCTAGTGTTTGATCTAAGTTTGCTCCTACCATAGCCTTCAATATATTAGGGTGTGCCCCTTCAGAATAATCATCGTTAAACAAATACATAAACAAACCCCCATTAATTATTTTATACAATATATTTTAACTTATTTATTACAAGAATACTGTAAATATGTATATTTTATGGTAATAAAAAACACGATTACATTAATCGTGTAATAAAATAGTCAATTTTACTCTATTGGTGCTTTGACTATTAGCTTTTTGTCTTTGTCTATCAAGCGTTTCTTTTTTAAACGGTTGTAGACATATTCTCTGAATAAGGTATAGAAAACGCTAAATAATGGCACACCAATAATCATACCAATCATACCCGCAAAGCTAGAGCCTAAAGAAACAGCTGCTAAAACCCAAATACCTGGTAAACCCACTTGATTACCAACGATTCTCGGATAGATGAAGTTACCATCTATTTGTTGGTAGATGACCACAAAGATAATTAACATTAAAGCTTGCATTGGGTTAACCAAAGCGACTAATAGAGCGCCTAATAATAAAGATAAGGTTGCGCCAAAGACTGGGATTAATGCGCCAAAGGCAATCATGGCTGCAATCATTGGTGCGTATGGGATACCCATAATGATCATACCAATAAAGGTAACAATACCAATTAAGGCACATTCCATTAACTGGCCATTGATAAAGTTAGAAAAGGTTTTATTGGCGACACTGGCAATATGGTATATCCTGTTTACTATTTTAACTGGTAAATAAGCATACAAGACTTTAGAGAATTGGATGTATAAGGTTTCTTTTTGACCTAAGACATAGATTGAGAAGATCAAGCCTAAGAAGAAGGTTACCAAGAAAGAAACGATTGAACCTGCAGTAGAGATGGTATTGTTGATGATGTTTTGTCCGTATGAAGACAACCAATCGGTTAACTGCATTGAGATTTGATCCCAGTTTAAAGCGTTGAAATCCCATTCCGGTAAGAAGGTTAATGAATAGGTTTCTTTGATATTCATGTAGAAATGTTCAATGGTTGAAACATAGATAGGAATATTGTTGAAAACCACACGCATTGAATTGATGATTTCTGGTACAACCAGTAACAATAAGAAAACCAATAAACTTGAGATTAATAAAAGAGAAATAACCAAACATAGTGGTCTACGTAATTTGTAGGATAAAGCCCCTTCTTTGGGTTGTAAAAGATTGGTATAGATCGCTTCAACTCTATTGAGTAAAACATTGATGATGAAGGCGATTGAAAATCCTATGACAAAAGGAAAAGCCATCCACCAAATCATTCTAAAAATATGTAGGACACGATCATAATACAAAACGACTCCTAAACAAACAAAGGTAAATACGATTAAAAACATGATTTTTTTCATGGTTTCTCTTTCTAATTGCATGTTATCAACTCCTTGATTAACCTATTATAACACAAAAAATGCCTTTCTAAGAAAGACATTCATTATAATCATTATTTATGATTTATAGGCTTGATTGTTGCTGTCGTGAAACAGTTGATCAATAATCTTTTTGGTACGTTTGTAAATGATGAATGTCACCGCTGAACATACCCCGTATTTAATTAAATTAAAAGGAACAACACCTGATAAGTAAAGTAAAAACTTATTGGTAACCAAAGGGTTTACTGATTGAACCATGCCAATCAATGCTTCTGTTGAAAAGCCCATATAAAAAGCATATAGTGGGAAGATTAAGACCAAGTTAGAAACGGTTGCGATGAATGTTGCAAACAAGGTTGCTTGAATCAATGCTTTAATGGCACCATCCTTGGTACGGTGTTTGTGATAAATAATGGCTGCTGGTATAACAAATGACAAGGAGATAATGACATTGGATAATTCACCGATGAACATGGTACTGGTTCCTTGGGTGATCAATTTGATAATGATTTTAACAATAACGACCAATGCACCACCTAGTGGTCCTAAAATAAATGCACCTAGTATTTCAATGACACTTGAGAAGTCAAACTCCATAAAGGGTGGCATAAAGGGAATAGGAAACTTAGGAAAATACATCAATAATCCAGCAATGGCTCCTAATAGTCCAATTAAAGTAATTCTTTTGGTTGTAAAGTAACCTTTCATAAAAACAAAACCTCTTTCAAAATAAATAAAGCCCCTAACAATAATTGTTGGGGGCTGCACACATAAAAATATGTTAATCTTTTCCCATCCAGACTTTCACTGTCGGTTCAGGAATTACACCTGATCAACCTATTTCTAGGCTCATGGACTATCACCATCGGTAGGGAATTACACCCTGCCCCAAAGATTAAATTGCTATTTAATAAAGATACAACATATCTTACGTTGTATATCATAGCACTTATGCGACTGGTTGTAAATATATTTATTGATTTAGTTTAGTTTGTTTATAACTTGGCCAATTTCTTCTATAGAATAACCTTGATTAGACATAAATCGAGTAACAAAGGCATCTCTTGACTGAACATCACCAATTGGTGTAATGGCTTGTTCTATGTCAAAATTACCAAACTCTTCCAATTGGTTTTGTATTTGTGTTTCATCGACAAAGAAAATCAAGGTAGAAGGTTCAAATTGATAACCCAACTCTCTTAGTTGAGCAAACAACATTTCATACTCAATCAACATTTGATTGATCGCGTTAGGTGTTTGATCTGAGAAGTTTCTACCCGATACATCAAAGCTTCTTACAAAACGATTGTTGATGGCACGTAAGGCTCTAATTGAGACCTTGTAAGTCACATGATGACCTTGTCCTACCATCGGAATGCCTTGTTCTAACAAATCATCATCGCTATGCGTTAAGTTAACCCCATAGCGCAACCTCTGTAAATTAGCAACCCCTTGTGAGAAACCACCGATTCGAGCACCATTGTAAAACATGATGACTTCATCTCTAAAGATAGCGATTGTTGCCAAAGCAGCAAACAACAAAACCATAAAGCTTTGATAGAGTCTTTTTCTACGACGGGCTTTAATGGCACGTACTTCACGCCAATGTTTTTCTTCTTTCATCATGTTACCTCCAAGTATAAACTTTCTTAACAAAATTATAACATTATATGATACTTCTATAAAACAAAAAGTTTTAATTAAAAGAGATATCTTTGCAGATATCTCTCTAAGTTTAATTTAGTACTCTAATCGTTTCAATAACCGGTTGATTTTCTGGTAAAGTTGTCCCATTTGCATCTTGAACAGGTGTGTTTTGTGCAATCTCATCGACAATCTCCATACCCGAAAGCACTCTACCAAATCCAGCATAGGCATTGTCTAAGAAACGTGCATCTTGGTGGACGATGAAAAATTGACTAGATGCCGAATTGAAATCTTGACTACGTGCCATTGAGATAACCCCTCTAACATGAGGAATGTTGTTTTCAATGCCATTGTCCGCAAACTCTCCAGTAATGGTTTGGTTTGAACCACCCATTCCAGTTCCTAGAGGATCGCCCCCTTGAATCATAAAACCACTGATAATTCTATGGAAGGTTAAGCCATTGTAGAAACCTTCATTGGCTAAGTTGATAAAGTTTTGTACCGTAATTGGTGCTTCATTCCCATTCAACTCAAGAATGATAGAACCTTTGTCTCTAATGACTATCTCAACTTGAGGGGTTGGGTTTTCTAATGGTGGGTTGTTCGTTGCTTGATTACCACAAGCACTTAACAATAAAACGAATACGAATAATCCAATAATTTTCTTCATAAATAACTCCTTTTAACATCTTTGTCTATAATTTTAACCCATATTGTGTTAAAATTCTATTATTATGTTACGAAGTTAATGTAAAAATTTTACATTGGGGGATGTGAGAATTTGAAAATATTAAAAGAGAAATTAAAAGACAACTTACTTGCTGTTGGTCCAATCGTTGTGATTGTTTTACTTTTACACTTTACTGTCCAACCACTAAGCGAACGTCATTTAACCGGTTTTCTCGTTGGTTCAATATCCATAATTATTGGTTTATCCATGTTTTTAAAGGGTGTTGAAGTTGGGATATCGCAACTGGGTACTTTAATTGGTAATGCCATTGCCAAATCTAACAAAATATGGGTTGTTATTGTCAGTGGTTTAATCTTAGGTTTTGCGATTTCGATTGCTGAACCAGGTTTATTCGTCCTAGCCAATCAAGTGGATTTGGTTACACAAGGTCAACTATCGAATACATCTATATTGGTTAATGTTTCAATTGGTCTAGCCATCATGCTTGTCCTTGGTTTTTTAAGGGTATTTTATAACGTTTCATTAACCAAATTGTTAATGATTGTTTACGGATTGATTGGTTTCATGGCCTTCTTTACCAACCCTATCTTTTTGGGTATTGCCTTTGATGCCTCTGGTGCAACAACAGGTATTCTAGCTGTTCCATTCATCTTATCTTTAGGTGTGGGTATTTCTAAATTAAAGAAAAATTCTGTTGCCAGTGAAGAAGATGCATTTGGATTGGTCGCTATGGCTTCAACGGGTGCGATTTTGGCTGTCATGATATTAAATATGATTACCAACGTTGATTCATTCACCGTAGATCAAACCACTTCATTGGTTCAAGACATGCCTATTTTTGAAAAGTATCTAGAAATCTTAAGACCGATTGTTATCGATGGGATCACTTCTTTGGTGCCTATCTTCATTATCTTTTTAGTCATGAACAAAACGACATTTAAACTATCTAGAAATGGTTTTAAACGTATCATTGTTGGTTTTGTCTTTGCCTTTCTTGGTTTAATCATTTTCTTCTTAGGAGTAGAAGGTGGTTTCATGGAAGTTGGTTATATCATGGGTCAAGGTTTAGCGATGCGCGATAACAACACCCTAGTCATCGTTGTTGCCTTTTTCATCGGTTTTGTCATCATGTTAGCAGAACCTGCTGTTTATGTTTTAACCCATCAAATTGAAGAGGTTACTTCTGGTAACATCAAAAGACTTGCTGTCTTATTACCTTTATGTTTGGGTGTTGGATTAGCTGTTGCTTTATCAGTTGTTAGAACTTTAAATCCTAATTTAAGTTTGTGGCACTTCTTATTACCAGGTTATCTCATTGCATTACTGCTAAGCTTGGTTGTACCAAAACTATTTGTTGGTATCGCTTTTGATGCTGGTGGTGTTGCCACTGGTCCACTAACCGCAACCTTTACCCTTGCATTTACCCAAGGGATTGCTAATGCCTACGAAGGCGCTGATTTATTGGTTGATGGTTTTGGTATGATATCAATGGTTGCTTTGTTCCCAATTGTCACCTTACAAATATTGGGTTTGATCTATAAGATTCAAAATGCAAAGCATCAAAAACACGATGGAGGTCTAAATAATGAGTCATTATAAATTAATATTAGGCATTGTTGATCATGAACTTGGTAGTAAAGTTTTAAAATGTGCCAAACAAGCAGGGGCTACGGGTGGTACCATCATGTTAGCAAGACGAAATGTTACCAATCGTTTCTTATGTTTATTGGCATTTGATTATGAAGAAAAAGAAGTTGTATTAATGGCTGTTGAAGAAGATAAAGTCGATCCTATTATGGAAGTCTTAAATAAGAAGTTTATTTCGAAGAAAAGTAATTCTGGTATCTTTATGACCATCAATATTGAACAGTTCATTAGAACAAAAGAAGATAAAATCAAACAAGCAAAGGAGCGTGTATCTAGTATGTATAGTGCGATATTTACAATTGTTAATAGAGGAATGGGTGAAGATGTCATCGATGCTGCTAAAAAAGGTGGTGCACGTGGTGGAACCATCTTCAATGGTAGAGGTTCTGGTGTTGGAGAAAGTGAGATGATCTTTGCTATGCCAATTGAACCTGAAAAAGAAATCGTCTTGGTTTTAACCCATAATGATTTGGTTGAAAAAATCATTAATGTTATCAACGAAGGTGTTGGTGTTCAGCAACCAGGTAATGGGATTATTTTTACTTTACCAGTTGAACAAGTATATGGTATTTTACCAGAACATATTTAATTAAAAAAGGAGCTAGTTAAACTAGTTCCTTTATTTTATATCGACCATCTTCATTAAAACCTTATCTAAGGCTTTAGAATAGGTTTCTTTGGTTAAAGCAATGATTTGTTCTTTAGATAAGTCTTCTTTACAGTATGTCATTAAATACATAGGGACATTGAATATCTTATAAGAGATATCTTCATGTAAAACAAAACCATTGGCTTGATAAAACTTGATTCTTCTTACTCTTTTAATTCTTTCTAAGTCATCTTTACTTTTATCAGGTATTTCAACTTCTAAGATAATGACTTTATTATCATATACTTGAATTAAATCTTTTAAAAACAAAGAACCAATCCCTTGATTACGATACTCTTTGTAAACCGCAAACAAAGAGATAATGATTGATTGGTTAGAGAGTATATTGATTGTATAAGCAGTATCTAGATCATTTTGAATAAAAAGATAACCTTCCATCACTTGTTTTTTAAAGTGATTTTTTAATGCGAATAAGGGTGGTCTTTCATAGATCGCAAAATCTTCTACGATGTGATGGTGATACAAATCTTTTAAATCATACAGTTCTATCTTTTTTAACTTATTCATGATAAGTCCATCCATGTTCATCATGATAGATCATTTGTTTAGACATGCCACCATCAACGACGATGTTTTCTCCGGTAATAAAAGATGCTTTCTCACTACATAAGAATAGGACTAAGTTTGATATATCTTCTACCTTGCCTACTCGTTTAACTGGATGTTGCTTGTTATCGAGTAATGATAGATTAGAATCGTGTGTATCAATCCATCCTGGGCTTATGGCATTGACTCTGACTTTACCAGCCAATGACATGGCAAGCGCATGGGTTAAGGCATCTAGACCACCTTTAGCAGCGCTATAAGCTTCTGTGTTGGCCATAGACTGCTTACTTCTAGTAGAAGAGATGTTGATAATACAAGCATCTTTATTAAAGTGTTCTCTAAAAGCTTTACATAAATAATAAGGGGCACTTAAACCAATTAGAAGTGATTGGTTAAAGGCTTCATAAGAAGTATTGTCTATGCCTTCAAACAAAGGTGGTGCATTATTAATCAAATAATCGATATTTTCATACGCATTAAGTATCTTATTTACAAATGTATCTAGATCTTCTTGTTTAGATATATCGCCTTGATAATACTCTGTAGGTAATAAATCAATCCCACAAACAATGGCACCTTCATTAAGAAAGGCTTCTTTAATCCCCTTACCTATACCACTAGCACTTCCTGTAATCACAACCACTTTATTTTTAAAAGAATCGTTCATTTAATCACCTCTTATTCATACATAACATTGATTATATCCACATCATAATTATCTTGGATAAAGGAAAGTATTTTATCTAGAGACTCTTTGTTTAAAGAAGGATTGTTAGTGACAATGGCAATGCCTATGCCAATCTTTTTGATATTATCTAGATAATCTATCTCACTAATAGAAACATTGTATTTGTTTCTTACTTTGTTGATTAAAGATTTTGTAATGGCACGTTTGTCTTTTAATGACAAACATTGCGGTGTATACAAAACCATTTTCATCCCATCGATAAACATCTTTGTCTACCTACAAAAAAACTGCCTAAGCAGTTCTTAATACAATACGATTTCATCTTTTAAATCTTTGGCACTTACCAATGCGATGGCTTCTTCAAAGACCATAACAGCCATTTGTTCTGTTCCACCACCATAGTATGCCGCAACACCTGGTTGAATCTTTAAATAAGCATCAATGGCTTCTTGAGACTTGTCATGTTTAATAACACCAGATAGTCTTACAACTGTTCCTTGATCAAACATACAAAACTCTATTTTAGGATTGTCTACCAACTCTTGATAAACATCTTTGGTTGAATTGGTTACAAAAGCCAACTTACCATTGATTTCTACCAATCCAGACATGACACGAACATGGGCTTGATCTTTTTCAATTGATCCCATATACGTTATATTTTGTGATTTAATAAAATCCATTACATCAAACATTACTAATTCTCCTTTATTTATAATACATAAAGTATATCATAGTCACAACTATTCTTTTAAAGACTTGCAATAACTAAGAATAAATACGTTCTTGTTCAAAGATTGATTCAACAAATATGTCATCAATCATTTTACTATAATGTGCCATTTCAACTTCAAATTCAAATTTACTTGGTTCATCTAACTGTTCCATCAACAACTCAAAAGCTTGAGATTGATCTTTGTAACAAATATTGTATTGGTTGTAATACTTTTCTTTAATCGAAGACATGCGATTAACATAGTGTTCTATTTCTAAATACTGTGTTGTAATCAACACTTCTTTCCCTTTTAGAAATAAGTCCATGAAGATAAAATTCGCAAACAAAAAATCAGCTTGGCTTAGTATGGCTGCTAAGGCTTCATTTTTTGTTTCTATCTCAAACAATTGTCTCTCATTGATTTCTTTGATATTACTTCTGACATTAACATTCCCACTTGTCATGTCGGCATGGATGATTATCCGATAATATCCTTGAGTCATTAAAGACAGATCATATATCTGTGTATTGGTCTTTTCATGATAAACTTTTACACACGATATTTCCTCAATTAACCTGGTCTTAATAAATTCCATCTTCCCACCTCACTCGTTCATTTTTTCACATTTGATGATAAAATACAAGCGATACAACTACTTTTTTTCGCATTCTACTTATAGTAAAAAGAGAATAAACTAATCGTCTACTCTCGTGTTTTTGTACTTGTAAAAAGCTCTATTTTCTAAGGAGAAAATCTTATTGGTAAAGCTACCTGGTTCTACATT
>Ga0268261_10001786_pt1 | contig 15097 bp, 11 predicted proteins | sample TergutNc150P1_FD_190353 | JGI IMG/M metagenome (GOLD analysis project Ga0268261, IMG submission 190353) | Nasutitermes corniger P1 segment gut microbial community from laboratory colony in Florida, USA - Nc150 P1 (SPAdes) (version 2) | ecosystem: Host-associated > Arthropoda: Insects >... | reverse complement strand
CATTCTACTATACAACAATGTCACCGTCTTACGGATATAATAAACAAAGCATTGGAAGACCAACAATATTGCTCAGCCGTTTTCTTGGACGTCAGCCAAGCGTTCCACAAAGTCTGGCACCAGGGACTCCTGCTAAAAATCAAACAGACCCTCCCCCAGTGTACTTTAATCTCCTAAAATCATATTTACAAAATAGATACTTTATGACAACATACAACAACGAAACTTCACCTCCATTCCCAGTGCTCTCGGGTGCCCCCCAAGGAAGCATCCTGGGTCCGTTATTATATACGATATACACAGCAGATATCCCACAATCCAACACAACAATCCTCAGCACCTTCGCGGATGACACGGCCATCCTCACAATTCACACAGATCCTACCTTAGCCTCCACCAATCTTCAAGGTCACCTGCGCATTATTGAAAATTGGACTCGGAAGTAGAGACTGAAGATAAATGAGACTACGTCCTCGCACATAACGTTCACACTCCAGCGAGGACACTGCCCCCCAGAGTACATTAACCAGACAGTAGTACCCCAAGCAGAGACGGTTAAATACCTCGGACTTCACTTTGATAAACGTCTAATCTGGAAGAACCACGTGTTAATGAAACCCAAGCTACTCGACCTCAAAACTCGCGAGATATACTGGCTCATTGGAAAACATTCCCCCCTATCGTTGGAAAACGAGCTTCTCATTCATAAAACAGTGCTAAAACCAGTGTGGACGTACGGAATAGAACTATGGGGATGTGCTACTAAGTCCAACATATCTGTCATCCAGCGATATCAATCCAAATTTCTAAGAACTATAATCAATGCCCCATGATATGTCTCCAATCAAACCCTCCATTCCGACCTACACTTCCAGTACGTCCGCACGGTTTTCCGGGAACGGACAGCTACTCATCACACGGCCCTGGACTCGCACTCCAACCCTCTCATGGTACCACTAGTGCACCCGCCAAACAACAGGCGCTTAAAACAAAGATGGACATTTGATGAGATACACGAAGGATGCGTCGCTGGACGCCTCCTAGACCACCGCCAACTAGGACAACGCATTAGCTCATAGGAAACGGTGTAGTGCTGTTTTCTGATTGCAAATTAACCCTTTAAATACGAAGCTCAGACAGCTTTATTTAAAGACCCAGTCCGTACCGCGCAGTGAACAATTTTAATCTCGGTTATAAAAACCAATCAGTGGCACAAGTCGCTGTTTGTTCTCAGATAAATACAAAACACATAAATACATTGTGGGCAGATCGTACAATGGTTGACTGTTAAACTGGTGGTGCATCAAGTAACCAGTAGGCTTTAAAAGGTTAAGCTAAAATAAAAATGCAGGGTGTTAGATGTGTATATAGAAATTATCATTTTTTTCTCTCTTTCTACCGCAATAACATAGAATGTCTGCTATAACTGACGAACCAAACACTGTTCCTAATTTCTATCAAGTCAACACCACGAATGATAATTCAGGGAATCAATTTACTAACTGTAAACCTATTTCGCTGACACTAGCAATCAGGAGGATGAGGTAATTCAAGCTTCAGGTACGAAAATTTTAATGCATTATGCACCATGTAAGTCAATAATTTGAAAGGTAAAATAAATTTTGAAGATGTTACTACACGTAGAGTGGTGCAATTAGAAAAACAAAACCTTTATTTGCAGACTAGAATTAGGTGCTTTCTGATAGGATCCTGTGTCGTTTTACGACGGTAATAGTCAGCTATTGGCGTCTATTATAGATTTTCTATATTAATGTAGCGAATGCTATCTCATTAACAACACAGAAGAGTCACATAAAAACACATGAGTATATCCGCATCACACAGTGGATTCGGAACCACACAAATAAGAATAATGACAGGAAAAATTCCACATAGCAGGAAGACATAGTTTTCTATGAAGCGTTTGACAAACGTTTGTTCTGCTTTTTCAGAAATAGACGGCGACTTATTCATGGGCCAGGTATTTGCGTTTTTGTTTGCGGGTAGGGAGTCTTCTGCTTCCACTCTGACTTTCGCACTCTACGAGCTTGCACTGCAACCTGAGATTCAGCAGAGTCTGAGAGTGGAGATCCTGCAGGTACTGAGCAAACACGACGGTAAACTGACATATGATGCCATCCAGGAAATGTCTTACCTGGACAGGGTTGTGTCAGGTGAGGAACGAAAAGAGGACAAACAGTAATTTCAGAGATACAAATCTGAGATTGATTAAGTGAATTCTAATATTACTTGCTGCGCAGTTATATACAACAATGAATTGTGAAGTAAAGAAAATACCTCGCATTTTAAACAGTCGATTTCCTTGCAAGACAGGAACCCTGCATACAAAAAGTACGGGTCAATACAGATAACATGCTTTGTGGCTACCGCATGTGTCAGGCGGCCATAGACTGTGATTATTGTGAGGTGTTAAAAATGTTGTTTATAAAAAGCTCAAACATTCAGACAAAAGGAAAAATATTATCCACAACATAATCTTAGGGTAATTATTGTCGTAACTATTCACCTTTTTGATAATTATGTTAATGTCAATAATTATTACCAACGCACTCATAAACATCATATTCTATGTTGGCTGTGACAATTTGTCACTTCTAAAGAGCGGATACAGGAACTTCTATAACAGTGCAGAGCACACAGATATCTAATACCTGTATTCTGGTAGTGATCTGCATCATTTCCATTACCCCACACCTTCTGTTCATGTACATACAGTTGTGAAAGCACACACGCACAACACAAAGTATTGTTCATTTCAAAACTGGAACTTAACCCATTTAGGCAGCGAGATACAACTCCAATCTAGGGCACCTACATGCCTTGCCATATGCATGTACAATGAGCAGGGGAATAGTACGTGCTTAAAAACATGGTGACTTAAAATAATTTCTTGCTGAAAGACAAATGCAAACACGTTCATATCACGCGTACAAAGTGGACATCAGACAGATCGTAGAGTGTATGTAAAGGAATGTCATAAAAATAAAAATATAATCACAAACAAATTATAGAACCTTGCAATAAAAAATAAACAATTTTCTTTTTATAAATGAGTCCCTCAAAAACTTTACGCAGACGGCAAGGAGTTTAGAGTTTGTAGTATTTTAAAAACGAGGTTCTTTCGGGGTGGATATTTATGCCATTTACTAAAGTAAAACTAAACACCTCTGGGCTCACAGTGTTCATTGGTTGTTATTGTTATAAACAGCAAATTCACATGGTGAGCGGAACGTTTTTGAAACTGTGTCGAATGGCACATGTGTTCAGTTGACTATAATCTATAGGGCTTGTTATGTTTTAAAAGACATAACTTAGTTTAAAAAAAAAATATTTTTACTGTTCTAAGTACCGTATTAAATTTGACACAACACGTATTCCTATTTATATGTTTCTTTGACTAATTCTTAAACAGTTAACTAAAATTCCTGTACGCAGAATACCACGTAGTACAGTTTATTTCGCTAATACAAATGATTACAATAAATAAAAGACAGGACAACTTCAGAAAAAATATTCAAAAATTTCCAGGGTTCTTTTCCAGAGGATAAAGCGGCTGGTACGTGAAGCCAAACTCTCACAGCAAATGAAAAATAACTCCTTTACAAAATACAGCGCAAATGGTCACACTCAGAAAGCCTGACTTTGAGCAGAGATCCATAATTTCTGAAGTACAGAACTTTCGAAACCTCTTCCATTTATATTTCACACCTCTACTATTTGTTCCTGCGTTCACAGAGACACTGAGGAAGTACCCGATACTTCCATTTCTGGATCGCATGTCTTGCAGCGACTACGAACTGCCTTCACCTACTGGAACTGGAACAATAACACTTCCAGCAGGTACAGCGATTTATATCCCGATATTAGGTCTCCACTATGACCCGACGTACTATCCAGAACCGGAGAAGTTCGATCCAGACCATTTCATGGAGGAAAACAAACAGAGTCGACCGAACTACATATATCTTCCATTTGGCGAGGGTCCGCGAATGTGCATTGGTAAGGACAGACACATAAGCGTCTTTCTTGATACACGAGGACAGAAAACTAGGTGATCATAACAAAACCTGACATAGGTCTAGAAAACTACATTTAAAAAGTTGTATATTTGTTTTAAAATAAGCACACTACTGACAACTGTAATTGTTTTAATTACAGTAATATATGATTGTACATTTACACATGAAACTGCCAATAACTGCATTCGTAACACATTCATCCGTTATAAACTGCATTACAAATTCAGAAGGTTTTAATGTATTAGTTTGTTTATTCAAACATAAAAGTAAGTGTGCTACCTTAACGAATGATTGTCATTACCCGAATAGTGCACACAGCTGAGAAGGTAAAGGTTTATAATCTTTTACGGTACGAAACTTCTTACATGTAACATACAGGGTACGTGTTGTCTCCAGTTTAGTTCAAGTCGTTTAAAAAAAAATATACTGTCCTGACATTTTGATAAAATTCGGTACACAAGAAGAGCACAAATGCTTGTTACTCACGTTTTGGGTGCTTTTTAAATAAGAGGCAGTGAAAGACGTGCATTGCTTGTGGGTGCGAATAAGTTTTTATACATTTCTTCCTTATTTATTGTACCACTACGGAGAAATTCGATACGAAAGTTCTGCATGTGTTGCTGATTCATTGAGCATTGACGTGCTTCGTAATAATCGGCGTGTATGAAATTAATTATATTTGAATGTAAATGGAAAGATATTTAAGGGTGTACATTGAAAAAGTTTCATAACTGGAAAGTAAAAAATAAAACTTAATTTAATGCCTCGTGCATTACATCACTGGCAAATGTTTCCATATTTAGGATCTTCGAGAGTTACCTCAGCAAATTACAGTATCTTCAACTATTTAACACTACCAACGTAGTGCTGCTGACAAATTACATCTTTCTTCCTTCCTTTCTTCCTGTCTTGCAAAGTAGAACTTTCCTGCAACTTCTGCAATCAAATCCGCTACGTATTTTGTGGCATTCTCAAATATTAGGCACGTTTACATTCATAGCTGGAGCAACATATTTTTATTAATAACTGTAAGTGATCTGAATATGAAACGAATTGCCTAATCATTTAATAAACCTACTCGGAAATGAATGGAGAAAGAGTTAGTGCTTTGCCAAGTAAGTTGCAACAAAGCGCTAACTACAATCGGATAATATAGTCTTAGCACAGCATTCCGCCCCAAATGGCCATAGTCCCGCATGTCCGTATGAAAACTGTCGCGTCAATACTAATTCTAGTGGTCGAAGCACATGAACAAGAGTCGCAAAATGTAGGAACGTATAATTGGCAAAGATTGATTGCGGGTTTCCTGTACAAAGAAGGGGCTAAACTGTCAGATATTCATCGTCGGATATCTGCAGTACTTGGACAGAAAGCACCTGCACGGAGCACTGTGTTCAGCTGGGTACGAAGCTTCGACAGTGGCAAGTGGACAGCACACGATGCTGTCAGTGTGCGGTACAGCAACACGCCTAAAGCATGCTTTCGTGAGGCCATTTAGAAGCTCACAGTGAGATGTAAGCCATGCATATGCTTTTGACGGGTGTATGTTGAGCTAGCAGCTGTTTAATATGCAGCCTAGAGATAATAAAATCGCTGTCAATAAATTCAGTCACATCGTTTCTGAATGCTCCTCGCTTTATTCATGCTAGAAGCTGCAGACTGTACTACACCCGAAAGGTACCCCATTATAAATTCTATAGATTGCAATTGGCGGTCAACGCAGTTAGATGGCAAATTCACTTACATTTGTAAGTTCCTGAACACCGATCGGTTAACTCTGTTCACAGGAATGCGGTTCGCTTTCATGCAGGCGAAGACCGGATTGTGCCACATACTGTCCCACTTTGAGGTGGCGCCATGCAAAGAGACGCCTATGCGTATTGTTATGGACAAAAAATCTGTTTTAGTGATGACGGACCAGGAGGTTCCGCTGTCCTTCAAAAGAATTCAGTACTGAAATAATATATAACTGTACAAGTAACCTTTAATTTCGAATCAAGAAGAGGGGGGTATGCTACAATGAACAGTTTTTATCAAAAAATCAGGGTGCTACAACGAACGCAGACAAACTTGGATTCATTCATCAAAAAGGTGGACCAACGCCTTCTAACTGATGAACCTCCCACAGGACAGTCACCCATGATGTGTAGGAACGATGACTCATCTCCATCCACTTTAATGTGGCTTTTTATGATTTTTATTAGGGAAAGTTTGGTCATGGTTTTCAATAAGGAAAGATTATTTATGCGTTTCAAATTTACATGTACAGTGTATAAAAGTTAAATAAATGAAATTTATATTACTTTATATTTATATTTTTGATATTGTATTACATTTTTCCTGTTTAAATGTTTATATTAGATATTAACTTTGCTCTAGGCTGTGGGCCTGATACGGATTACCCCTAAATACATATATTTCAATGTATGCTAGGACGAACAAGTGCTTTAACAGACGAGGTTCCAGAACCAATTAAGTCTCTCACTATAACACCCAAATGTAATTATTCAGTTCACCTATTAAATAATGTCCTCTTCGAGAAGCCACTGTTTCCTCTGCCAGTAGGATGCTCCAATGTTCGAACAATTTCAGTATTTTTCAATTACTTGAATGTTACTATGGATTTTTTAAAACAAAACTAAAGAAATGACATTAATGAATTTTGTTTTGTAACATTATGGAGAGTAACCCAACTAGCCACAAGTTATCATCGCTTCAGTATCACGAACTTTTAAGTAAAATAAGTCCACGTACTGAAACACAACTATATTAGCAGAGCTCAAAATTAAGATATATTTATTTTTTTATTTAAAATGTTATAGAAACTAAAGTGTGGGCCTAAATTTAGAAAAAGAAATTGAAAGAGGAAACTTTAAAATTAAAGAAGAGATCATAGAGCACCAACTACAATAAAATAATCGCAGAAGAATTAGACTATGGACTCTCCCTACAAAAGAGGACAGCCTAAAATTTAATAGTAATATTTAAGATTTGTTTAGATTTTTTACTTTGTTTTTTACAGATTTTTATATGCTATATTTCAGTACTATTAGTACACGGTGACTGTAAACAAGCGGCCCCTTATATTTTACTTAATCTATCTTTTTTCAGATGATTTTTGTATTGACATGTCTGAGGTTGGCTTGAGAAAGGACCGAAACTTGTGCCATACATGTAAATTCCAATTACAACAAACCTATGTGGTGTTCGACGGAATAAGTGTTGTCGAAGAAACAACTACCTACCGGGCTCTGATGAAGAATAAATTAAATTCTAATTAACCTGAGTTGTTACTACGTCATGTCTGAATGAGTGACGTAACTGTACAAATTCAAAACCTAAATTCATCCCAAGCAATCCTGAATCCTGTTGTAACTCACGCATTGTATCCTTTCCTATTGCAGGGTTTCTACTGTGTGTGAAAAATGCAGAATTCCTGAAAAGTATTTCGTAATATATAGAGGAGAAACAAAACACCCGCAACGATTTTATCTGCATGCGGAATAGCAATTAAGAAAAGACAATGAATTTAAATTCTGTATATAGCTGACCAAGTCGAATGTGTTCAGAAATGTAACATAATATTATTTTTATACACAAACAAACTGCAGTGTTAAAACAAGATTGCCCTTATTTGAAACATAATTATTAAGTATATAAACTTTGGAAGGTAATCCTTTATTTCCTAATTAGACGAGGCATTTTTGAGTAGTCTGTACTTTAACACTGCACAAACGTGCAAAAGAAAAGCTTAAATACCTGTCACGTATTTTAGTACGTTGTGTCAAGTTTCTGTTATTATCATGCAATAACTAACGACAAACACTATTGTATCCTAACGGCACCAGATTTTAATATAAATTAATTTCATGAAAGGCAATAGATTGTAAGCAGTAAGAGAGGACATATCAACCTGCATGTACAAGATATCGATATCAGATCCCTTAATTTTCTTCACAGAAATGTGGTCCGAACATTTCCAGGCGAAGATCTGTCTGCCCTGCATAGTTATTTTCAGTTGCCTTAGCTCTGCTCAGGCACTCTAAAGGAAATTAGAAGAATGAAATCACCATTAGCAAAAGTGTTTAAAATTAAAACGCAAAGGAATAGCCTCGAATAATTTCTTTCTTGTATGCTCTGCCTACGAAAATCTTGTAAACAAATTATAGTTATCCTAATGATTTTGCTGGTTATACAGAATGAAATGTTGGTACAGTGAGCCTATCGTCAACGCTTCAATTAACACCAAGAGTTCTTGAATCATACACATAGCATATATAGAATGGGCACTTCTATTTCGTGTTTTCTGTAGCAGGGGAAAAATGAAGATTTTCTGAAAAACACTTGATATCATTAAGAAAATTACACTAATTGACATGAAAGATTATATCTACTATACACTTTAAATTTAGAGAAAATTATTGAATCAAATTCTGCATATTGCTGATGACATACCCATTACATGAAGACTCTTGTCTCTTTTTAGCATGTAAAAGCGCAAATTAATTTTTTTGCAACAAAAGCAGAAATTTATATAAACAAAGAAAAAAAGAAAAATAAGAGACCATTCTAATTCACTTACAATTTAAGGAGAAAGTGATTTCAAAAGACGATATTTGAAAAAAGAATAAGTAAGCTTCATTAAATATGCAATGATCAGTTTCCGGTATTCACTTCAAGTACAATCTTTCATGGACATCGAGAGAATAGAATCTGTACATGTATGTATATCGTTGTGTCACCAACAACAGAATAACGGGAGAAGCGTCTCTTATTTTCTAGTGCTAACGTGCCTTAGCGGAAGAACACCCTATTCAGTTCAAGCGTTTCACATTCGCAAACCCTAACACGTACCGCCTTTCGAATCCGTGGGTAGAAGAAAAACTTTTTTCCTAATAAAATAATACGAAAATTCTTATATAATACAAAATAAAAAAAAAATACCAGTAGATTCTTTCCCTGGAAGATGCTAGCTGCCAGGGCTCAATATTTGCTCTTTGGCCCTGAGAAATCTAGAAAAAATAAACGTCTGTCCAGCCGAAATAAAGTTGGACTGAACAAGAAAAAGAAAATTGTACAATATGTAGCATCATATACAGAGATGATATTATGTAAGTGGTCTGAATGTGACGTGCAGGTAGGAGTTAGGCCTGAACTGCGTTTTAACAATCCGTTTGTATGGAACTGCTGAGTATAATCAAACAGAAATACACTAAATATGGTCGGTGTCCTGGCGGTGATTCTAGACTTAGTGGCCGAAAAATTGGAGGCTTTCCCGATCCAGACAGTTTCCTAAGAGAAACGCACTATTAAGATTATCATAACAGCCATAATTATTCTCATTATCATACAAACCGAAACAGCTGAATAACAGCACAGTGATGAGACAAGAAAAAGTACGTAGTTCTCAGAAACATACGTAATTTTCCAGGCGAACATGGCCGACGTCACCCTGCTGCTTTATATTCAATGCAGCTGAGGCTAAGGTAGATTCATTGAACGCTGGGAGCCGAGCTGGACTAAACACAACCAAATATATTTGGTGGAATTCTACAAATTCTGGTTTAAAAAATGTGTCCTGCCCCCGAATTGTTTGTTAGTTAGTAATGTTTTCATTACAAATCGTAGACTGTCATTTGTTTTTCGACATTTAGAGGCAACCTAACGGCCTTATATTCAAGGGGCAAGGAAACCAAGATCTGCTCGACTCGTCAGAATGGAGCGATATGATACACCGAAACGTCGGTAACTTACTACCAATCTACGTTGCGCAACATCTTACGAATAAGAAGATGGCAATATATTTGACTCTAATGCACGTGCTTGTTAATACAACTTCCTGTACAAATATTCTAGTATATAATTCCAACAAGATGCACAAGTCACAGAGTTTATTTTATCTGACAACTGCTCTACATGTTTCGGGCGTCACTATCACCATTCTTCAGGAGCACAAAACAACTGTAACTGCAGCATCTGGTAACCGTTACACCGTACTGTTGTCTGCTGCTATCGTGGAAGAGCTGGAACCGGTGTGAGTCCGTTTTGGGTGGCGTGCGCCACCCACAACACACTCAAACCGGTTCCAAGTCTTCCACGATAGCAGCAGACAACAGTACGGTGTAACGGTTACCAGATGCTGCAGTTACAGTTGTTTTGTGCTCCTGAAGAAGGGTGATAGTAACGCCCGAAACATGTAGAGCAGTTGTCAGAAAAAATAAAATCTGTGGCTTGTGCATCTTGTTGGAATTTATATACTAGAATATTTCGATGCACGGACCCATGAACATTAAATTCCTGTACAAAATTACAACGGTATGAGAGGAAGTGAATGCAGCTAACAATATAAAGCTTGCGACATTTATGGCTGTCACAACAGTGGTGTTAAACAGTGACGTCTACTTGGATGCTGCACCACAATTATCGGTAACACGCACCGACGTATTGTATGATCGTATAGCATCTTTAGAGGCAACTAAATGTGGTACTGCTTTCATAATTCATGGGACACTTTCAGCGTCAGTTAGAAATTGTAGCTTATAAATAATTCAACAAAATATTCTATTCACTTAAAAATTCTTTCCACACAACAGATCGGGTATACAGTTCATTAACATAATATTTATTTTCATGTCCTTGCGAATGTGTCGTCTGAGGCGTAGGTGCGAAACCGCTTGAATGCTGTGATCGCAAGTCCAAATGCAACCGAGGGAAGTTGGTTTGTTGTGTTTGTGTAGCGTGCGCTGCGCTGCGCCAGAAAAACATTCTCACACTATTTTTAAATTAAACTGACCTTGCTGTTTAATATTTTCATGGCCGAATTGTATGTTGCGTAAGTATGACCTTTCACTGTTTGGCAACACACCACTCTTTCAGAAGCCCAGAAGTTTGTCACTGCTTGTTGAGTGAGAAAGTATTTGGCGGCATTACGTTAAGTAATCTCGCATTTTGATGAATATTTTCTGAGGAATGAATTTTCGAACAAACTTTCAGTTTGCATTGAATTGCGAGGAAGTAGTACATATTCAAGATTTCGCAAATTGACATTGAATTATTACGGCGATATATTACAAACGTACTGTAATACATCTACAAAACGTATCTCGGTTCCTTCCTAACAATGTTGCTGTTCTTACAGTCCTTAACATTCTACTTGATCTCCTTTATCGCTGCAATCTTCTTTGGCTTGCATCTTCAATTCACTCGAAACTTCAACTTCTGGCAGAAACTCGGTATCCCTTACGTAAAACCAACACCGTTTGTAGGGAATCTTAATGACTGTGTGTTGCTGAAAACAACTATAGGGGAACAGCTGCAGAGAACCTATAAGGAACAGAGTGACAAACCGTATGTGGGAATTTTCTCGTTCGATAAACCCAGTTTGTTGATCCGTGACTTGGAGCTGGTAAAAAATATTCTGATGAAGGATTTTCAGAACTTCACGAATCGTGTATTTTCGGTTGAAGAAAAGCTTGACCCACTATTGGCTAATAGTCTGGCTGCCGTAAGAGGTCAACAACTTTGGCGTCATCTCAGAACAAATTTAACTCCAGTGTTTACTTCGCGTAAAATGAAGATGATGTTCTACCTGGTGGACACCTGCAGTAAGGAACTTGCTGACTGGCTGCAAAAAGTCACTGCTGAGGGTAAGTTGCCGGAAAACTAGTACAGCTATAAAATGCACTGAAAAATTAAGGTCCAGAAACTAGAGAAATTCAAGGAATGTTATACACAGTGTGTCCCAGGAGTTAAGGTCACTACTTCGGGATTTAATTCCAGAGCTGATTCTGAGTCAAAAAGTCATATACACATGGATCAAATTCGCAACCTTTCAGGAGTTATGAATTTCTAAATTACAGTAAATAAATTAGAAAGGAATAAGGGGCATTGTGCATTTATTGATCTATGTTGTTAAATGTACAGTTACAGATTCACCGTTCAACACTCAAGCAAATTGTTCGAAGTGTCCTCCGTCTGCTTGGACGCATTTTCTGATTCGTGTGACCAGAGAACTTGTAACCTTACGAAGCACTGCAGTGTTGTTGATGCTTCTTGTAGCACTGAGAAAATGCATCCAAGCAGACGGAGGACACTTGAAATAATTTGCTTGAATTTTGAACGGCGAATCTGTAACTGTACATTTAACAACATAGCTCAATAAATGCACAATGCCCCTCTTTCCTTTCTAATTTATTTCCTGTAATTTAAAAACTCATAACTCTTGAAGCGTTGCAAATTGGACTCATGTGTATATGACGTTTTTACTCAGAATCAGCTCTAGAATAAAATCTCGAAAAAGTGACCTTAATTCCCGGGACATCCTGTACATATATAATTATATTTATGTTTAATTTGCAGTGTCATCCTTCCGTTTAGACAGACATTTCATGACGCCTTGTTACTGATAGATAATACACTCTTCTGTTACTCATGTCCCTGATACGTACTGTCCGCCTTACACAAAATAGTCAGTGTTAGCGATTGCACATTACAGACTTGGAATTCTGATTCCAAGGCTGAACTTACTTATCTTTCTATGTAACTTGCTAATTAGCAACGTTAACTTAAATGGAAAAACTACACTTATATCCTCTTACGATTTTATAAGTGATCTTTCTTGTTTCCTACCTTAATATTAATTTGCATACACCTGGAGGACAAACAGGTGGAAGGGACTGTGAGACACAGGTGAACCTCTGTGTTGAAGACACCTACTGTCTAACAGTTCCCACCCTTATACCTACGTCAATCCTGGAGAGTCCAGCGCAGTCACGTTCCCCGTCAAGTGGTTCCGTGATATCATGCCATGTCCAGGGTATGAGTTTCCCAATTTCGCGGTGAATAGCGACACCATGTCAAATAATGACGATTGTTAATTATGTTGTATTGTCGATAAACTTTTTACCTATGTTTGTTGTCTGATGGGAGAAGTAACCTGTCACTTACCGGCGGAAATCTTCAAGAATTTTGATGAGCGTATAAGGGGGAGATTAATGAATGGTCCGAGATGTGGTAAATGAGTTCTGGAGGTGACAGGTGACTCGGAGATATTAGTTCAGGTGAATCTTACAGAGTTCTCATGTGGTCGGTTAGTGAGTGGAGATGTTGAAGTCAGACCGAGGGGGCAATAATTGAAAGAATTATTCCGAGTTGTCCTGCGTGACAGAACGCATGATCTACATAAGTTTTTACGCAATAAATTTGTGTCTTGGATGTGGCTCGTTATTCAAAGGACCCAATATTAGAATCTGAGATATAACTCCACATTGTTCTGGATCACAAAACCCTGTGAGTACCCAAAGCGGTAAGCTCTTCAGCTGAAGCGGTCTTTGGATTCCAGCGCAAATACTCTCCATTATCTGATTCAGGCCTTTGAACATTCTTTTCCAAATATTAAATTTAATTATGTATCAAAAACTGAAACTGAAAAAATCAAATAATTTAAATCTAAAAACTCACATGCATACGATGAAATCTCGATGAAAATTTTAAAATTAATTAGCCAATAATTCCTTTATTAGTTCCAAATTGATACACAATTCTTACATAAATTATACAAAATTAGACGCCTCTACATGTTTCGGGCATCATCCGCCCATCTTCAGGAGGTCAATGTCATTAATTATACAAGTATGTAGCTACATATATATATATATATTCGTCCAACACATCTACTACTTTTTACAAAGTATCCAGAGGCTACATGTTTCGGCCCTCTTGGACCATCATCAGGCCTTATATATGAACAGGTTCTGCACTGACCTCTTGATATATAAGGCCTGATGATGGTCCAAGAGGGCCGAAACATGTAGCCTGTGGATACTTTGTAAAACGTTGTAGATGTGTTGGACGAATATATATATTTTACGATAATTATGGAACACATCGGGACTAGTAAAGTTAAATTGACGGCTCATTATCTTCCAACGAAAGGTACACTAAATAACGTTCCACTACTCAGTTAAGCCAATTAATACAGTTACTATTGAAGTCCTTTCCCTATTAAGACACGTAACAATAATATAAGCAGAAACCTATGTGTATCTTCAATTTATAAGTGGCCAATGTAAAGATTTACATTGTCATGTCGATACCAATATTTCACACAAGCGACAATGTGGTTTGTCGTACGAAAAAGAAGCAAACACAGGACCTCCCACCCCTTCTGTTCTCTGATATGTCACAACGTTACACACGGCACCTCTCATTGTGCGCTTAACCCACAATATTACGCCCAAGCTGTCAGGTTTCGGATTCCAACAGAAAGGGCAAGAATTTAGTATGGGCGGTCACCTGCAGAAAATAAGCCGCCAGTATTACTGAATGGCCACATTAGTCGGTTAGATTGCGTTGTCATGATCATTTTTACTACCATCTCCATAATTCATCAGAAATTATCCAAACAGTATCAAGGCGGTAGAGGTTAGCAAACGAGATCTCTCGGGCACATAATGTTGTAAAACATTACAAGAAACAACGACAATTGTGCCTTCGGAGTAACTGAGGCTTAGAACGGGGCTCACAAGGTGAGGAGCTAAAAAAACTGTTGGTGTAAATCGAATAAGAGAGCGCAGCGTTTTGCCAGATTGTGAAGACCAAAAAGCGAGAAAAATTTCTCCACGTTGCGCCAAAATTTATATATTTTAAGTGATAAATAGAGCAGAATAATACCAATCGTAATAAATGGGGGGTTAGGTAAATGAGGTAAAGGTGAACTTGCACTAGAGAACAACAAGAATAAATACAGGGGAAAGGAGGCGCAACCCCACTCATTCTTAACCTCGACACTCGATGCAGGACACTGTTCCCAAATTAGGAAGTTGGACCTTTAACCCTTTAAACCCCGAATTAAATCCCATCTGCTATTTGTTGGCATTATTAGCTCACCATTTTCTCCACGTTAGCAGGATAAGGGTTAAATCATTAACCATTATGCTACTAATGTCATATATATATATATGGAGCACCTATTCTTGATGTTTCTAGATCACACACAACGACGCAGCACAGTCGGTAGGACTCCTCTGGACGAGTGATCAGCTCGTCGCAGAGACCTC